>Ga0233437_1000665_pt1 | contig 74625 bp, 59 predicted proteins | sample SI_122_August201_FD_182714 | JGI IMG/M metagenome (GOLD analysis project Ga0233437, IMG submission 182714) | Seawater microbial communities from Saanich Inlet, British Columbia, Canada - SI_122_August2016_200_MG | ecosystem: Environmental > Aquatic > Marine > Inlet | place: Canada: British... | reverse complement strand
TTATCCTACGACTGAGCATTTTTTGAAAAACCGGGTTTCTGTGTTGATGAAGTATCATAATATATCTTTCCTGGAAAAGTAATGCTTCATCCTAGACCTGACAATATGCACCAGACCGTTTGCTTACGATGTTGTAACAAAATACAAAAAAGAATTGATTATTAAAACAAGACGATGTCATAATTGCCTAAATATTAGGCTAATTCCGTTCAATCATGCCTCTTTTTTCAATTCATAACTATATCAGTAACATGAACAAATTATGCTGTCTGAATCTATTTTTGTAGATTTATTAATATAAAAAGTGTTCATGAAAAGTATTTCATCTCTAATAATCAGGCTATTATCATTATCATATCTTTGTATTATGAGTAGTACTCCAGGATTATTTGGACAGGGCAATCTTGAAAACCGTTTACCGGCAGTAGCAGGGCAATTTTATCCCGGACAATATAATTCCTTAAAACGAAAGCTGGATTTGTTGCATCAATCCTCTGAGAAGATTGTGAATCAGAAAGGCCATATCAGAGCATTGTTAGTCCCTCATGCCGGCTATGAATATTCTGGTGAGGTTGCTGCTGCGGGATACAGGCAAATAGAAAACATATCAGACTATAAGAATATTTTTATTTTGGCCTCCAGTCATCATGTGAGTACAGGCAATGCTTCTATATATGCCAAGGGTCATTATGAGACTCCCCTGGGTACCGCAAAAGTTAACATTGATCTGGCTCAGGAATTAATTGCAAAACATGATGTATTTTCTTATGCTCCGACAGCTCATTCGCAAGAGCACAGTATAGAAGTGCAAATCCCCTTTCTGCAAAACATGAGTAATACACCACCTATTATTCCTATTGTAATTTGCAGTCAGGTACCTTCGGTTTGTGAAGATGTTGCTCTGGCCCTGAAACCATACTTTACTGATAAGAATCTTTTTATTGTTAGTGCTGATTTCTCTCATTTCCCAAAATATGAAGATGCAGTTGAAATAGACCAACAAACTGCTGCAGCTTTCTGTTCAGGCTCTCCTGATGAGTTCATGAGGGTTATTAGGGGAAATAGCGAAAAAAAGATAAAGAATCTGGCAACCTCAATGTGTGCCTGGCCTGCAGCACTAACAATTCTATACCTGAGTTCAGCTTATTCAGATCTGAGCTACAATTCAATTCTCTATAAAAATTCAGGCGACCATCCTTTCTATGGAAATAAGGATCGTGTTGTAGGCTATCATGCAATAACTTTGCGAAACAAGGATAATCAGGAAGTTTTTATTCTTACCGAGGATGATAAAAAGAGCTTACTTGCTTTCGCACGCAAAACCCTGAAAGAAAGGGTGCATATTGAAAAAGTAGCGAAAATTCGCCTGTCGGATTTTAACAAAAACCTGAGACAGAAAGCAGGAGCCTTTGTGACTTTAAAATCCAACTCATATTTAAGAGGTTGCATTGGTAGCTTTGACTCCAAAACTGAGCTGATTAAAGTAGTTCAGTCCATGACTATTGCTGCTGCAACCAGTGACCATCGATTCCTGCCGGTCAGATCATCTGAGATAGATGAAATACATATTGAAATAAGTGTTTTAACACCCATGATCAGAATATATGATATTTCTGTTATCGAGCCAGGAAAACATGGTGTGTATATTCGAAAGAATGGAAAAAGCGGAACCTTTCTGCCACAGGTCGCTACTGAATTTGGATGGTCCACTGAAGAATTTCTCGGTCACTGTGCGAAAGACAAAGTTGGAATAGGTTGGGAAGGCTGGAGAGATGCTGAAATTTACATTTATGAAGCCATTGTTTTTAGCGAATAAAATGAATAAGCGTGAATTCATAAAAAAGACAGCACTAGGATCAGCCAGTACTTTATTTTGGCCCCTTACAAGTTCTCCATGCTTAAAGGTAAACCTAACAGATACTAAATTCATGCAGGAAATCACATACAAAGAAGCAGTTCATGTTATTGAAACCCCAAAAGGTCTCCGTTGCCTGATATGTCCTAATGAATGCACTTTAAAAGAGGGTGAAACAAGTGATTGTCATAATCGCAAGGTTATTCGAGGGAAACTATATACCCTGGCTTATGGAAATGCATGTGCAATCAATATTGATCCGGTTGAAAAAAAACCATTACTGCATTTCAAACCTGGAATGCCAACTTTCTCATTTGGTACTGCCGGATGTAATTTCTCTTGCTTAAATTGTCAGAATTGGGAAATTTCTCAGGTAAGTCCTGAAGATATCAGATCATACAAAGCTACTCCTCAGGCATTGGTGGATGCAGCAATAAAACAGGAATGCTCGGCTATTGCATATACATATAACGAGCCGACATCCTATTTTGAGTATATGTTTGAAACTGCAAAACTAGCCAGGAAGGCAGGCCTACATAATCTTATGATATCCAACGGGTATATTAACCCCAAACCCTTGATGGAGATAATACCTTATTTGGATGCCGCTAATATTGATTTGAAAGTTTTTGATGATACCACATACCAACAATTATCAAGTGGTAAACTAAAACCGGTATTGGATAGTTTGCAAACCTTGAAAAAACATAATATTTGGCTTGAAATCACCAACCTCATTGTTCCTCAATGGACAGACGATATGGAGTATATTGATAAGATGTGTAAGTGGTTGGTGAAGAAAGGATTCGAGAATACTCCACTGCATTTCAGCCGTTTTCATCCTGCTCATAAACTTCTTCATGTGAGGTCAACACCTCTTAAAACTTTGCTTGAAGCAAGAAAGATCGCTAAAAGCAGAGGTGTGAATTATGTGTACATCGGAAATGTTCCTGAGATAGATGGGGAAAGCACCTTTTGTTCAAACTGTAATAAGCTCCTGATTCAAAGGAAAGGTTACGAGATAAAGGCCAATTACATCCAGGGCAGCATATGCCCTGAATGTGAACACTCTATTCCTGGTGTTTGGTCTTAATTTTTTCTAGCAACCTCCTGCAGCACGTTTTTTCTTTGGACGACTTGCGATTTTGGGTTTCGCAGATGGCTTATTGCCTCCGGCACTACCCACTAAAGCACCACCACCCAGTGCCATTGAAGCACCTTTGCGAAAATCATATTTAGCAAATTCTTCATTCGGACTAGTACTTGATGGTTTCTCTGGATTCATGATTGTTTCAGCCCAATAATTCAGACCTCCTTCCAACACATAGTTATTCTCATATCCTAGTTGTCGTGTGATCATCCAGGCTTCATTAGCCTTAAGTGATCCGTTCGAATAAAAAACATTCAGCCTGATATCCTGATCAAGATATGCTTCCCACTCCTCGGCCAGCAAATTTGTCAGAGGGATATTAATTGAGTTGGGTAAACTATACTTTTCGTATTCATCCTGGTCCCTAACATCAATTAATAAGAATGCCGGATCTTTATTAATAAGTAAATCTGCAACTTCATCCGGACTGATATACTGATTTCTGCTATATGCTTCTTCAAGAAGTTCTTCAGCCGTTAATTTATAAGCTTTCGTAGTATTTGAAGGAGTTGCGGCTATTATTAATCCTAGTCCTACAAAAACCAAAGAAAATATTACTCTTGAATTCATTTTTTATATTTTTAATATTCTTCCCTGGGGAATTTCTTTTCAGCCCATTCACCAACATAAAACATTCCAATGGCAGCAATTATAACACCAAAGGCCAGTAGTCCATCAGTCAATCCTAAAGATTCACTAAGTTTAGGTATTCCTTTAAATCCTGCTTTGTAGAAGCCTTCCCAAAGGGAATAGCCCTCAGCAAATATCAGAATTCCAATAAAAAGTCCTCCAATAAATACAATCGCGTCAATCTTGCCGATTGCAGCACTACAGAAGCTGGTTCCCGGACAGAATCCGCCAAAGATAAAGCCAGCTCCCATTATCGCCCCACCTGCAATAGCTGAAGGCACGTAAGTAGGATTTATGTATATCAGATCCAGATCAATCCAGCCAAAAAGGCTCATGAAGAGAAGTCCGATCATTGCGGTTATTGCTGCAGTGAAAAATACCTTCAGAACTACAGTATCATAACCATAAAAAACTCCGGCAAGTTTTCTTGATGAAGAAAACCCACTACTTTCAAGTACGAAGCCAAACCCAATACCAATCAGGAAAGCAATCAGTAGATTGGTGTTAGCAGAAATTATTTCATTGATCACTAATGGTCCCATCTTTCCTCCTATTAAATCCAGTTTTTACGTAAAAAATAAGCCAGCATAAAAGCAGTTCCAAATATTGCCGCCATGGTAATAAAACCTCCCAGTGACATAACGGCCATCCCACTTAAAGCAGAACCCGAAGTACAACCTCTGCCAAGCTGAGAACCAAATCCGAACAACACTCCCCCAATCAATGCAAATATTAATCTGCGTTTACTTGTGATTTTTGGACTGTGCTCTACTTTAAATTTAAGTCTCCCTGCAATAGCTCCTGAAAGAAACCCACCAACAATTAATCCTAACATTTGAAAAACCAACCAGGTTTTCAGTGGCTCGGGATGAGTAGAATTATACTCATTGTAATACGCTGAATTTTCAGCATGATCAGGAGCAATGGCATTAACAGAGGATATAATTGTACTCTTAAGCGCACCGCTTGCTCCAAGTCCCCGGCCCGACATATAATTTGCCGCTAAGAGGACCAAACCCAATAAAATACCGCCCAGGTAAGGATTCAAATACTTCTTTGAGCGATCGACATTATTTTTCATAAAACTCAATATTATTTTGTCTTGTCTAGTATAACCATCTGCTAAATTGTCCGGCATTGGCAATTATGAAGCGAAGTAATAAACCTCCGATAAGTACCAGAATAGCTGGAATTACTGCTGGAATTTTTATTTTTATTATCTCGAAAAACTCCAGGATTGCTGGAACTACCAAACCGAGTCCGACAACAAATACCCAGAATACGGCTGTATAAGGTCCTCCGAGAAATAATCTGGCAGCTTCAATCTGAACCTGAGTACTTGCTAAAAAACCCATAAACATATGAGTTATCAGGAATAGCTCAATTCCGATTAATACCAGATCAATTTTCGCAAACATAAATCTCTCTTCCTTACTCCTGCTCAGTAAAATAATCAATGCAGCTGCAGTTGACATACCTGACACTAAGAATAAGGGCCCAAGGATCGATGTATTCCATAGAGGCCGTGCATTAAATGCAGAAAACAAAATGCCGGTATAAACTCCAAGTATTAGCGCATAAAATATTGTAACCCAAGCCAAAACTTTTTTATACTTCAAGAAGAAAGATTCCAGATCATCTAAGAATTTGAAGGGCCACTTCCAATTCGGAAAGAATGTTCGCACATTTAAAGCAGCCCATATCATAGATATAGGTGTGATTATCATCAATGTCCATGCACCCCATCCCATTGGTGATTCCAATCGGATTGTAGTATATAAACGCCAGAAATACAATTTGTGCTTAAGATCGAGGAACAGAGCAAATAAACCCAGGATCAAAAGGAAAGGTACAACCAGAGTTGCTAGTTTGGTCGCTGCCGGATATTTATCTTCTTTACCCTGAATAATAAAGTAAGCAGCAAAAAATAATAAACCAGCAGCTAATCCGCCAAGAAATAAATAAAGCGGAATTTGCCAGTGCCAAATGTGTAAATGTGGATCAATGTTTGGATTCATCCGACCTGACACAATTATCTCTTCTCTCATAATTAATTGTTTGCTGGTTTTATATCAGATAATAAACATGTGGATCAGTTCCTGCCTCAGGAATTAAAGTCTTCCATTTTCTCTTCTTCAAAACAAGGCTAACTTCACTTTTCGGATCGTCGAGATCACCGAAATACATACATTTCGTCGGACAGGTGGATACGCATGCTGGTTGCAAGCCTTTCTGTGTTCTGTGAATACAGAAAGTACATTTATCAACATATCCATCAGGATGAGAATATCGTGCATCGTATGGACAAGAAGTAATACAAGCACCGCAGCCAATACATTTATTATGAGTTACAGTCACAATGCCACCATCAGAATAATGACTGGCACCAGTTGGACAGCATCTTACACATGGAGAATTTTCACAGTGATTACATCGCTCTGAGCGAATTTCAAGTTCCAATTGAGGATAAGTGCCATCTGTGATCTCAGTAACCCAGTCACGGCAATAACCTATTGGTACGTTGTTTTCTGTTTGACAAGCCACTACGCAGTCACTGCATCCTACACATTTTTTTGTGTCAATTGCCATTGCATACCTCATGATTTCACCTCCTCTGCATCAAGTTGAAAGGTTACAAAATTGCCCCGCATACCTGTTCCTCCCATCACAGGGTCAATATGCACCCTGGAAATCAAGTTAGTATCACTTGCACCCTTACCATAGCAACGGCTCATTTTACGTTGATCATGACCAAAACCGTGTACCATATATACAGAATCCCATCTTATCCTTTCTGTAATTCTAACTTTAATTGGAAATTTAGAACGAATTCCATCCTGGTTGAGTAAGTGAATCAGCTGATCATTTTCCAGACCCCATTCTTTCGCTACTTTTGGATTGATCCAAACTTTATTCTCATCCATTAAATCCGTAAGATTCGGATTATTGGATGTACGACTGAAAGTATGCATTGGAGCACGACCATAAATTAATCTGTAATAACCTTCCTGAGGCTCCTCATGAGGAGTATATTTAGGCATTGGATCAAAGCCTTCAGCCTCTAAAGCTGAACTATATAGCTCTATCTTCCCTGTATTAGTAAAGAATTCTATGTCTTCATCCGGGAGGAAAAACAGATCATCATATTCACGATCAAAAGTTTTTACTCCTATCTTTTTCATTTCCTCCAAACTGCTTCCCATCTGTTTCAGCTGCCAATCAAGTAGATCCTCTAACTTTTCATGAGGGAAATGATCGGCCAATCCCATTTTTTTCGACAACTCCCTTGCAATCCAATAAGCAGGTTTGGTATTGTTTTTTGGCTCAACGGCAGGCATTCTTAAAGCTATCTGCGGTTTGCGATGCGGACTGGTTCGAACCAAATCATAGCGTTCAAGATATGTACATTCGGGCAGAATCACATCAGCCCACCCGGTAATCTCCATAGGCATTGTATCGACAACTACTAATAATTCCAGGCTTTTAATTGCTTCAAGAGTATTCTTCTGATTGGGTAAAGTTTCAATTAAATTTGTACCATTCACAATCCAGGCTTTAAAGGAGCAATCTCTGGTAACCGTTGGAATTGTAGCATCACAAATACCTGAGGCCAATGCCAGATCAGCCAACTGATATTGCCCTGGAAATGCATCACGCCAGTTACGTTTCGGCTCAGGGTATGGAGGATGCGGATAAGATGGTACACTTGCTGTTTCAGGACGATAGAATCCGCCCCGTCTGCCCCAAGAACCTAACAGAGCATTCAAAATAGCGACAGCTCGTAGTCTCTGAGTATCATCTCCATACCAGGTTACATGACGCCCTGGGTGAACAATCACTGATGGTGAAGCATGCCCCATTTCACGTGCAGTCTCTCTGATAATCTCTGGTTTTATGGTGGTAATACCATATGCCCATTCAGGTGTCATGTTTTTTACATGCTCTTTCAGATATTCAAACCCAAAAGTGTATTTTTTTACATAATCCTGATCATATAATCCCTCATCTATAATAACATGTATCCATGCAAGTAAAAGAGCTAAGTCAGTTGCCGGTTTTATGGGCAGCCAAAACTTTGATTTTGATGCTACAGTGCTATAACGCGGATCAACAGTTATAATATTAGCTCCTTTGTCAAGAGCATCAGACATTTCCTGTACCTGCCCATTGTGCATATTCTCACCTAAATGAGAACCAATTAATACCAGACAACGGGCATCCCTGATATCTGTACGCTCGGGAGATTCAACTCCTTCACCAAAGGTTGCAATAAATCCTACTTCACGCGGTCCACGACATTGGGCATAACTTGGTGCCGTAATATTGGTTGACCCGAATGCCTTTAATAGATTTCCAAAATACTTTCCTCCTGATCCGTGTGTAAACAAGGCCGTGCATTCAGGGCCATGTTCTTCTGCAATAACTTTAAGCTTCTTAGCAATGTAGCTCAATGCTTCATCCCAACTAGCCTCTCTGAAAGTTTGCTGACCGTCTTTCTCTGATCGAATTAATGGAGTCTTCAGACGATCCTCATCATTATACATCCCTACTCCACCAGTTCCTCTGGGACAGAATCGTCCATTACAATGCTGATCTTCGTCATTGCCTGTAATCTTCCAAATCTTGCCTTCATCATTCTTATATACCCAACCTGCGCATTTCCAAAAACATACCTCACAATAGGTTGGTGTTCTTTTCATGGATTGGTAATCTCCCCGTGTTTCTTCCAGAGTTGTTTTTGCAAGGCTGCTGATAAGTGGAATCCCGAGTGTGGCACCTCCCAAACCCAGAGCCGAAACCTTTATAAAATCCCTTCGTTTTGCCATAGTTCTAACAATCTACACATCAACATTTTTAGATGTGTAAATATATGAACCTTTTTCTTAATACCTGCTACTCTTCTAACAGTAATGTTATTTTAATAACCTTAATCTTATGTGCTTATATTCAAGCTATTACTTACAATCAATACTTTCTACTTTCAACTTATTTACTAAAAAACATCGTATATAGGCTTATTTAGAATTAGTCTAGGTGTATTTTCAAAAAAATCAATCTGATTAGAACCACACTTATCAAAATTGAGAACATAAATACCAAATGATGCATAAAATCATGTAATTATAAATGTTCTCACTCGTCTTTAGATTAAACTAATCTTAATTCATCATGAAAGAACGTCATTTCTTTGTGCTAGTAGCTATTATGCTTACTACCTGTTCCCTACAGGGGATGTCTTTTGTGCCTGAATCCAGCAAAAAGTCGATTAAGGCAGTTTTGGAGTTTTATCCAAACTATGCAGGTCACTTGTTGGGTGTTGCTCAAATTGGCTATAAAAGCCAATATGCGGAGAAATACCTTGAATCAGTTAAGCCAACTGATTTGAAATATCTTAAAGACCATGGTGATTTACTTCGATGGTCTGACGGCGATGAGGGAGTTCTCAGCTATTTCTTCTTAACATTCCCGGGTTACATAAATCCAGCCTCAAAGGATCAGTTAGCAGACTATCTTACTGACCTGAATTCAGCAATAGCACAGAAATCATTTGATACATTCAAGAATAAGTATGAATACTATATTGAAGAATTAGAGCTATGGACTGGATTTAATGAAAATCAAAGTCTTTTCAATTATTCAGAGGAAATTCAAACGATCTCAAAAATCCTCATGAATAACTACGATTCATTCAAAGAGGATGTTTGGCCAAATGAAACTATCCAAATACAAATTCTGGCAGATGCTCTCAACGACAGATTTCAGGAATGGAACCTGATTAACCGTTGGGAAAACATTACAGGCTTAAAATTTGACTCTCCAAATTATCAGGTTGTTTTGAGCATGGGCATGGAAAATGGCCCAACAGCCAAGGCATTAGGTTATGATAAAGACTGGTACTTCTATGGAGATGATCCAAGATGGCTTGTGCAGAATATTTGTGAGGAAGCAGGCTTTCGTATTCTTTCTAAACTTTGCAGTGATCAATATGATAATTATGATCCAAGATTATGCTTTGAAGTTTATAAAACACTGAGCAATTTTATTACTGATCAGATTTTGGCAGATTTGAATATTCAGCACCCCTCATCATTGCTTAAAAAAGACACATCAGAATTATATGGAATTATTGATGCTTTGTGGACTATGAACTCTGATCGTGACATCAATGAACTTTATGGAAACGCTATTGAAACTTTTTCCAAATCAGATTTTGCAGTTAATTTCGAGTAGAGCCTGACAATATTCAGTTCATCAATATATAAATAACCCCGGTTAGCTCTGTGCTTCCGGGGTTACCCATTTTCCCACCCCCTCAAATTAAAATAATTGTACTTTTACCCTCACAATAATATTATGGGAATAAAAGAGCCAATTAACAGACTTCCATCCTGGATGAAAATGAAATCCAGGCTACCAAAAGATGGTGATTATTACAAAGTCAGGGAGCTTGTAGATAAAAATAAACTTCACACTATATGTACTTCAGGTAATTGTCCGAATATTGGAGAGTGTTGGGATTCAGGAACAGCCACCTTTATGATTCTCGGTGATGTATGCACGAGATCATGCAAATTCTGTAATGTAAAAACAGGTCGTCCTGGCCCGGTTGATACTATTGAAGCACAACGAATTGCAGAGTCAATTGTAAAAATGGGTTTGAGACATGCGGTCATAACCTCAGTTGACAGGGATGATCTTGATGACAAAGGTGCATCCATTTGGGCTGATACCATTCGAGCCTGTAAGAAAGCCTGTCCCTCATTAACTATTGAATGCCTGATCCCTGATTTTGATGGCATACCTGAACTTATTAATCAAGTCATAAATGAGAAACCTGAGGTAATCTCTCACAATCTTGAAACAGTTCGACGCTTGAGTCCTGAAATCAGATCCAGGGCTAAATACGATCTGAGCCTTCAGGTTCTGCAGCAGATTGCCCAATCGGGTTTGATCACAAAATCAGGTATTATGCTTGGGCTGGGTGAGACAAAAGATGAGGTAATTAATACTATGAAAGATCTGCTCAATGTAGATTGTAGCGTAATAACCATAGGTCAATATATGCAGCCCTCAAGAGATCATATGCCAGTAAAGCGATGGATTACTCCTGATGAATTTGCTGATTTCCTGCGTATTGGTCGCGATTTAGGGTTTAAACATATTGAAAGTGATCCTCTTGTGAGGTCATCTTATCATGCAGAAAAACATATTAAGTAGTTTATGACTGATTGTATCGAGTTTCAAGACCTTGGCTCCATGGACTATAAAATAGCATGGGAGTATCAGGAGGAAATATTTAAAAAGCGTGTTAATCAGAAACTTATCAATCGCGAATCCTCTGAAGCATCAAGAGTATTTCTAAAAGATAAGCTATTATTTGTAGAACATCCACACGTCTATACTTTGGGAAAATCGGGTAACAGGGACAACCTGTTAATCCAGGATGATTTTTTAAAACAAATTAAAGCCAGCTATTATCACATCGACCGTGGTGGAGACATCACTTATCATGGCCCCGGACAGATTGTAGCGTATCCTGTTTTCGATCTTGAGCATTTCGGGATATATCTGAAACAATATGTTTTTGGGCTTGAAGAATGCATAATACAAACCCTTAGTGAATTTAATATTACAGCACAAAGAATGGACGGCGCAACCGGGGTTTGGCTGGATTCAGGCACAGCAGATGCCCGCAAGATATGTGCTATTGGAGTCAAGGCAAGCCGATATATTACTATGCATGGATTAGCCTTTAATGTAAATACCAAGCTTGATTATTTCAATTACATCAATCCCTGTGGATTTGTCGACAAAGGGGTTACCTCATTGCAAAAAGAACTGGGAAAGGAACAAGATATCCAGTTTGTAAAAACAATTCTCAAAAACAAAATAATTAGCTATTTCCATGCCCTGAAAGATTGATTATATTTATAATCAATCTTAAGCTCGCAGCATGACTTCTCGTGACCGGCGTAATTTCATTAGAACCAGCTCCATACTAGGAGGCAGCTTATTTGTTGCACCCCATTATATATCTTCATTAAGTGCATTACAGCCAGGTCAGAAGCTTGCCGATAGGCTAAAGTCAAATGGTTGGTTCAGGCTGGGTTGCCCATCGCATAATTGTGGTGGACGTTGTATCTTAAAGATTTTGGTTCAGGATGGAATCATCAGTCGTATTGAAACCGATGATCGTCCAAATGATTTACCTGAAGAACCTCAACTGCGTGCCTGTCTCAAGGGACGAGCATATCGAAGACGGCAGTATCACCCTGATCGGCTTAGATACCCTATGAAACGTACAGGACATAGAGGCGAAGGGAAATTCGAAAGGATTAGCTGGGATGAAGCTACCAGCATTATGGCTGATGAGATTATCAGAGTAAAAAATAAATATGGTAATGAAGCCCTGTATATTCCATATGGAACAGGTAGTTATAGCCAGACTAATGGCAGGTGGCCAGCAGTTCGATTAAGCAACCTTATAGGTGGATCACTTGGTTTCTACAATTCATATTCATGGGCCTGCATAAGCAAAGCCACTCCAACTGTTTATGGAACATCTGTTACCGGAAACCAACGTCAGGATTGGCTAAACTCCAAATATATTATTATGTGGGGATGGAATCCTGCTGAAATGAAAGACGGTACAAATTCGGACTACTTAATCAAGTTAGCACGAAAAAATGGAGCCAGAGTCGTTTGTATTGATCCCCGGAAAACAATGTCTGCCGTCGCTTTAGCTGATGAATGGATTCCTATTCGTCCAGGTACTGATGTGGCCATGATGAGCGCAATGGTATTTGTCATGATGGATGAAGACCTTCTCGATGAATCATTTATCTCTTCCCATTGTCAAGGTTTCAGATCTAATGATATGCCTGCCGGATATAAAAATCAAGAATCTTATGCTGATTATATATTAGGAACAAAAGATAGTATTCCAAAAACTCCTGCCTGGGCAGAGAAAATTACAGGAATACCTGCAGAAACCATTGTTAGAATCGCCAGAGAATATGCAACTATAAAGCCTGCAATGCTTTATCAGGGCTATGGAATGCAAAGAAGAGCCTATGGAGAACAGGTTGTGAGAGCAGGATGTGTGTTAGCAGCAATAAGCGGGAATATAGGTATTCATGGCGGCTGGGCTAGTGGAATGGCTTTACAAGCAGGCGGAGGACCCAGGTGGTCTGTTTTCCCGACCGGCAGAAATCCTGTGCGCGCACGCATACCGTCATTTTTGTGGACTGAAGCGGTTATCAGAGGAACTGAACTAACTGATAAGGAAGGGCTAAAAGGTACTACAGCTCTGAAGTCGAACATCAAGTTTATTTGGGCAGTTGCCTCAAATGCTCTTATTAACCAACATAGTAACATCAACCGTACATCCAAAATACTAAAGGATGAAACCCAGGTAGAATTCATCGCGGTACAAGATCAATTCCTTACCCCTACCGGGATGTATGCAGATCTTTTACTTCCTGCATGTACTCAACTTGAAACATGGGGATTGGAAGATGGTTGGAAATATGGCGAAGAGGTAATTTTAATGCCCCAGATTGTGGAGCCTGCATTTGAATCTAAATCTGATTACCGTATCTGTGCTGAGATTGCTAAAAAGCTGGATGTTTACGAATCATACACACAAGGTATGGATGAAAAAGCCTGGACAAGAAAGCTCTGGAATGCCTTTAAACAATCAAGGTTTCCTGATCTTCCTGATTTTGAAACAATTGTTGAATCCAATGCTGGACTGCATTCAAGACCAGTAAAGAATCCAAAGATCAGTTTTGAAGATTTTCGTAATAATCCTGCTGCAAATCCTTTGAAAACGGCATCTGGAAAAGTTGAAATTTTTTCAACTGAGCTGCATAGATTAAATAATCCTAAGGAAATTCCTCCAATACCAAAGTATATTCAAGAGTGGGAATCTCCATTTGATGCTACAGTATCACGATTTCCATTGCAGGTCATTGGGCCACACTACATGGGCAGAGTTCATTCTACTCATGCAAATGTTGACTGGTTGAAAGAAGCTTTCCCACAAAGAATCTTCATAAATCCTATTGATGCAGCATCACGAAATATTAAGGATGGTAAGCTTATTAAAGCTTTCAATGATCGGGGGGCAGTAATTTTGAAGGCAAGAATAACAAATAGTATAATGCCCGGAGTTATCTCAATCCCTCAGGGAGCCTGGTGGCAAGCTGATGAGGATGGCAATGACATTGGCGGATCAGTGAATACAATTAGTTCAGAAAGATGGACCCCATTAGCATTTGGGAACGCGCAACACACAATAATGGCAGAAGCAAAGTTGTATAAACAATAAACCATGACCCAGTACGGATTCTATATTGATGTATCGGCCTGTTCAGGATGTAAAACCTGCCAAATAGCCTGCAAAGACAAGAATAATCTCGATCTTGGTGTGTTATGGCGTCGGGTTTATGAAATATCCGGTGGTGATTGGCTTAAACGTACCAGCGGAGCCTGGGAACCCAGATTAGCAAATTACTATCTCTCAATCTCATGTAATCATTGTGAAGCACCTGCCTGTCTTCCTGCCTGCCCTACCGAAGCGATATTTAAAAATGAGGATGGATTGGTTCTTATTAATGACAACAAGTGCATTGGATGTAAATATTGTGAATGGGCCTGTCCATATGGAGCACCACAATTCGATATTGCCTCTGGCCTGATGACGAAGTGTGATTTGTGTTATGATTACCTGAAAGACTCAAAATTACCTTCATGTGTATCATCTTGCCCAATGAGGGCACTCGATTTTGGCCAGATGGATGTCTTGCAAGAGAAATATGGTTCAAACCGCTCGGTTTACCCATTGCCACGTACTGATGAACTGAAACCATCTCTTGTGATTACACCACATGCTGAAGCAAAACTAGCTGAAGAGTTATCAGCAAAAATTGTCAACAAAGAGGAGACTGAAAATGTTAGTTAGCGATTATTCATTGATTATTTTCACCCTGGCCATACAATTGTCTGTAGGTCTGATTATCCTTTTTAATACATTTATTTATTGGCCTGCATTTAATAGCAGAGGTACGATTCAGCGAATGCTTAAGTCAATACCACTACTCGCACTCGCGATTGGAATTATTGGAGTTCTCTTCTCTTTCCTTCATCTGGGACATCCCATGAAGGCCTTTAAAGCAATAAACCATTTTGAAACCTCATGGCTTAGCAAAGAAATAATATTTCTGTCATTATATCTTGGCTTTTTGATATTGTTCATACTTGTCACATGGACAACTACCAGCTGGAAACGTATTCAGAAAGTTCTTCTTGATCTCTGTAGCATCGCTGGCATTATACTTATATACTCTATGTCAAAACTATATATGCTACCGGCTCAGCCAAACTGGAACTCAGTATTTACGTTTGTTAGTTTTTATGGCAGCAGCTTGCTTCTGGCCTCACCTCTTTTATTATTACTAATTACAAAAAAAGGCAGCTACTCAAGCCAGAGAGCATTAGCTGTACTAAATGCTGCATTGATCATTATTGCACTCATTCTATTGCCAGTATTCATCAATTTTCTTCAACAAAATGGCATTCCTGGTCAACAAGCCATGGATCTTCTACTGGGTAGTCATTCTTTGATCTTTTTCGGAAAAATTCTTCTTCAAATTGTAGCCTTAATACTAATATTTCGAAGCCTGTTCGTCATCCGATCAGAAATTACACAATGCCGTCAACTTACCATACCCATATCACTAACTTTTGCAAGTCTGCTTATTGCTCAGTATTTTGGTCGTGCATTATTTTATGCACTCGCTCTCTCCGAAGGCGGATTTTAATTATTAACCATTGATTTTTTAACTGAAACATTATGAACGGAGGTATTTCAATTCCCTTATTAGATCTGGCAATTATTATTGTTTATTTACTTGGGATCCTTACAGTTGGGATCTGGGTTGTACGAAAACAGAAAATGACATCAAATTCATATTTTCTTGCAGGTCGATCTCTGAACTGGGCTTTTGTAGGAGCCGCCCTTTTTGCTTCAAACATATCAACTATTCACCTGGTTGGTCTCGCAGCTGCAGGATACCGTGATGGAATGGTTCAAGGTAACTTCGAGTGGATGGCAGCTTTCCTGCTAATTGTTCTGGGATTAGTATTTGCACCATTCTATTTCAAAAATAAAATCTCCACATTACCTGAATTTCTTGAGAGAAGATATAGCGGAGCTTCCCGTACATTCCTGGCATTTCTCGCCATAATCGGAGCTCTTTTTATGCATATAGGTATTAGCTTGTATGCTGGTGCCGTAGTATTCGAAACCTTTTTCGGTATCGACAAATGGGTCTCAATAATTATTATATCAGTAATCACATCGATTTATACTGTGATGGGTGGATTAAAAGCTGTGGTTATAACAGAAACAATCCAAACTGTTATTCTCATATTAGGTGCTGGTATTATGGCAGTGATTGCTGTTCTTGCCCTACCGGATAAAGGGATAAACAGTTATGCCGAGCTAAAAGAAGTTTTACGTCCTGATCAAATGGTACTGTTAAGAAGTGCAGAAAGCAATCCCAGCCTGCCCTGGTACTCAATTATTCTGGGTTACCCGGTAATTGGTCTGTGGTATTGGTGTGCTGACCAGACAATTGTGCAAAGAGTTCTTGGAGCCAGGTCCTTAAGGGATGCCCAAATCGGACCTATCTTTGCAGGATTTATCAAAATTCTCCCTGTATTTATAATGGTTGTCCCTGGTATTCTTGCCTATGCACTTTTTAGTGATATTATTGGAGACAATGCAAATGAAGCCCTGCCAGTATTAATTACTCAATTATTACCTACCGGATTAAAGGGACTACTATCTGCCGCATTAATGGCCGCACTGATGAGCACTATAGCTGCAGCTCTTAATTCAAGTGCGACGCTGGTTTCAGTAGATATTGTAAAACGAATAAGGCCAAAAACAACAGACCGGCAACAAGTAAATATTGGCCGATGGACTGCTGTGGCTGTAATGTTATTAGCCATTGCATGGTCTCCTATGATTGAAAGATTCAGAAGTATATTTGATGCGATAAATACAATTCTTAGTGTGCTTGCTCCTCCAATCGCGGTTGTATTCATCTGGGGGGTATTCTGGAAGAGAGGCACAAAACAGGCCTCACTCATTACAATTATTACAGGTTTTATTGTAGGCGCCTTGGTATTTATGATTGATTTTCCTGCTTTTGAAGGAATTTTTGGAGAAGGGGTAAAGCCAATTACTGACAATCTTGGGATTCCATATATGATGCAGGGTTGGTGGCTCTTTGTGTTCCTGAGTTGTGTTTATGTACTAGTCAGCTTCCTAACACCTAGACCTGATCCGGAGAAAATCAAAGGATTAGTTTTCGATAAACCATTACACTTTTTAACTAAAGGTAAAATTACCGGTTGGACTGATCCTCGTGTTTTATCAGGAATTTTAGTCGTTGTTATGATTATCCTTTATTCACTATTTTCATAGCAAGCTTAACTTCAGAACAACAACAAATATCACATAATCACATAAATGGTATAATGGCATAAATGACAAAGCTCCGGGTTGTTCCGGAGCTTTGTCATTATTTCTTATTGTGATTAATAGAACTATAAACGTGATTCAAGAATTGGCCTTACATGTTCCAATTTCAGATCCCCTGCTCTGCCAAGATACTCTACACCACGTTTCTCTAATCTGCTTACAATCTGATCAATAGTACTGCTATCAATTCCATAATCGGATAACCTTACTCCTACACCTAGCTTAATGAAGAACTGTTCTGTATTTAGAATAGCCTGATCAATTATTCCAGAGTGATCAGACCCGGACAAATCCCAGATTCTATTAGCATATTGTAACAACTTCTCTTTTCTTACTTCCTTCATAACTTTCATAACTCCTGGTAAAACAATAGCCAGGGTTACAGCATGATCCAAGCCATGCAATGCAGTAAGCTCATGTCCGAGCATATGTGTAGTCCAGTCAACCGTAACTCCTGCAGACAAGAAATGATTCAATGCATTTGTAGCAGCCCACATTATATTAGCACGATTATTATAATCAGGTTTCTCAAAAGTAATAGCCCTTCCCCCTTCAGTTTTCAGAATTCTAAGAAGACTCTCAGCGTAATGATCTTGCACATCAGCACTTTCATGGTAGTTTAGGTATTGTTCAATAACATGAATATATGCATCAATAACCCCATTCACAACCTGGCTTCTTGGTAGGGAATAGGTAATTGTTGGATCCAAAACTGAAAACTGCGGAAAAACTTCAGGACTTGAAAATGCAAACTTTTCTTTTGTAGAGGCTCTGGTAATAACTGAATTACCATTCATCTCAGTTCCGGTTGCAGGTAAAGTAAGTATCACCCCCAAAGGAATGGCTGATTTTACCGGATCTGCGTTTGATAGAATTGACCAGGGATCATCACCATCATAATTTGCAGCTGCAGAAATGAATTTGCAGGCATCTACAACTGAACCACCTCCCACAGCCAAAATAAATTCTATATTTTCACTCTTAACTAGATCAATTGCTGGCAAAAGAAATTCATACTCAGGATTTGGTTTAATCCCACCGAATTCAACAAAACTCTTTGTGGATAAAACTTCTAATACCTGATCATAAACTCCGTTCATTTTAATACTACCGCCACCATATACTAATAGAATCTTTCCATTATCCGGTAGCAAATCAACAATCTTAGCGATTTGTCCCTCACCAAATAATACTCTGACAGGATTATAGAATTCAAAATTGTTCATCCGATTATATTTTAATTTTATTTGTCGGATGGAGCTCGCATAACAAAAACTATCATCCGCGTGTGTGTTAAAGTATCTTCTAAAAGTAACTATTCTATCAGTTTCACCAACAAGATGTGTTTATTGAAAACTATCTCATCATCTGAACCATCATTTTTTAGTATTTTAGAAGCTGATTATACAAAATTGGGAAACTAAACTATCATGCATAAAGTATTCAATATGTTCTTAAAGCTGATTATAGCAATGTTTATTATCAGCAATATGCTTTCTTGTTCTGACAATAATGATAATATCGATCAGGAACCAAATGTTATTCTGATTTTCACCGATGATCTGGGATATGGAGATCTTGCATCTTATGGTAACCCAACGATAAACACACCAAATCTTGATCAACTGGCCAGAGATGGAGTAAAATATACCCAGTTTTATGTAACCAGTCCGGTTTGCAGCCCAAGCCGTTCGAGTCTTCTCTCAGGATGCTATCCTAAAAGAATTGATTTACACAAACATGTGATTTTCCCTCAGTACCGATATGGGATCAATCCCGACGAGATTCTATTACCTGAGTTGTTTAAGGAAGCAGGGTACCACACCGCATGCTACGGAAAATGGCATCTGGGCCATCAAGAGCCTTTTTTACCATTACAGAATGGGTTTGATGAGTATTACGGCATTCCATTCAGTAATGATATGAGTAGAAAAGAACAAATTCTCAGGGGGAATAAGAAGTATCCTCATTATCTGCCATTAATGGAAGGAAATGATACCATTGAACTTGATCCGGATCAGCGACTCTTTACTAAAAATCTAACTGAGAGGACTCTGGGTTTTATAAATAAACATCAGAGTGACAGATTCTTTATTTACCTGGCTCATCCAATGGTTCATATCCCATTATATGTTTCTGATGATTTCCTGAATACCAGTAAGCGTGGCTTATATGGTGATGCCGTTGAAGAAATAGATTGGAGTACCGGACAAATCGTTGAAGTTCTAAAGGAATTAGACATTTTAGATAATACTTTAATTTTTTTCTCATCTGATAATGGTCCCTGGCTACCATTTAAGACTCATGGCGGATCAGCTGGGCCACTTCGGGGTGGAAAAGGTAGTACCTGGGAAGGTGGTATGCGGGAACCATGTATTATCAAATGGCCTGACAATATTAAAGATGCTCCAGCTGTCGACCACAGGGTATGGTCATCAATGGATATACTGCCCACCCTGGCTAGAATATGCCAATTGAACTTGCCTGACAATCAGATTGATGGCATTGATTTGTTTGAAAAACTTATTCAGGAGGATGTGCTATTTCCTGAACGTCCATTTATATATTATTCATCTAGGGGGAAAATTGAAGGAGTAAGAGTGGGAAAATGGAAATACAGACAACAAAAGGATACGGCCTTTTTAATGAATATTGAAGAGGATATAAGTGAGCAATTCAACCTGATTCACCAGTTTCCAGAATTAGCTGATTCCATGAAAATGATAATGAACAATTTCGATAAAAAGATGGATGCAGAAATGCGACCCCATGGAAAACTGAACTGAATAACCGAATAACTGAATAACCGAACCCCAAAAAAAACCTTCATGAAATACTCCATAATTACACTAATCATTTTTGTTTCATTAGCAGCATGTAACAATCAGAAAAATGAATTACCCAATATTATATTTATAATGGCTGATGATATGGGTTATGGGGATCTTACATGTCTGAATAAGGAAAGTAAGGTACCCACACCTAACATGGATAGGATTGCCGATGAAGGAATGATTTTTGCAGATGCACACAGTCCGTCAGCCGTCTGTACTCCCACACGCTATGGTGTTTTAACAGGTAGGTACTGTTTCAGAAGCAGGTTAAAAAGCGGTGTTCTCGTGGGTCACTCCCCCAGCCTGATCGAGCCAGATAGAATGACAGTCGCTGGCTTACTAAAGAATGCTGGATACAATACAGCATGTATTGGCAAATGGCACCTGGGTCTGGATTGGGGAAAAATTAATGATTCACTACCATTACTAGAAGGTGGTGTATGGGCCCCAACATCCACAGATAATGTAGATTATGAAAACTTAGTACATGGAGGGCCTAGTGACCATGGTTTTGATTTCTCTTTTATAATTCCGGCTTCTCTTGACATGACACCATACTGTTATATAAGTAATAGACGTCTGATTGCTCCAATAACCAGTACAACAGCTGGTAAGAATGATCCAAGGGGAGTATTCTGGAGACCTGGAGATTTGCAGGAAGGTTTTACCATTGAAGGGGTCTTACCAAGAATTACCGCTGAAGCTGTAAGATATATCCATCGAATGGATAATCGGGTAGAACCATTCTTTCTATACTTTCCACTTTCAGCACCTCATACACCTTGGGTTCCATTAGAAGATGCTGTAGGGAAATCAGAAGCAGGTTTGTACGGAGATTTTGTATATCAGGTTGATCAGAGTATTGGATTGGTTCTCGATGCTTTGGACCAAACTAAACAGGCGAAAAACACTTTGATTATTGTGACAAGTGATAATGGTGCTCATTGGACTCCATCTGATAAGTCTCTTTTCCCCCATCTTGCAAACGCCCCTTTCAGCGGAATGAAATCTGATGTATGGGAAGGAGGGCACCATGTTCCATATATTCTACGGTGGCCACAGAAAGTAAAAAAAGGCCAGGTAACAAATGAAATCACAACTCATACTGACTTATTTGCCACAGTAGCATCAATAAGTGGCCAGTCTCTCCCCGATAATGCTGCTGAAGACAGTTATAGTATGCTTCCTGTTATTTTAGGTGAGAAACTTGAAAACCCTATTCGACCCGGTACTATTCACCATTCCATTTCGGGAATGTTCAGTCTGAGAAAAGGTGATTGGAAATATATTGATGGAAGAGGTTCAGGAGGATGGACTTCCAAAGGGAATGATTCAGAACCTGAAGGTCAACTATATAATGTATCTGAAGATATAACTGAAAGTAACAATCTATTTCTTGAAGAACCGGAGATTGTAAAAGAAATGCAAAAATTGTTGCATCAATATATAAGCAGTGGCAAAAGCAGATATTAATTCCGTGCGCGAACACGGTAAATTACAAATCCTTTTTATCTTTGATCTGAAAAGCATACACAAAGAAATATTATATCATGAAAATCAAACACTTATTACTATTTCTATCAATAGTATTAATTGCGAACAGCAGTTATGGCCAGGATGATTGGGTTTCTCTATTCAATGGTAAAAACCTTAGGGGCTTTAAGCAATTAAATGGTAAAGCAAAATACGAAGCAAAAAAAGGTTTATTAATTGGGACAACTGTTTTAAATACTCCAAACAGTTTCTTAGCCACAAAAGATGATTATGGCGATTTCATACTAGAATTTGAATATAAAGTTGATCCAAATCTTAATTCCGGGGTACAGATTCGAAGTCATAGTTTGAAAGAGTATAATAATGGCCGTGTACACGGATACCAAATTGAGATTGACCCTGCTGCCCGCGCCTGGAGTGCTGGCATATACGATGAAGCTCGTAGGGGTTGGCTCTATTCACTTGAGAATAATCCGAAGGCACAAAAAGCTTTTAAACAGAACGACTGGAACAAATACCATATTGAGGCTATTGGTAATAATATTAAGACCTGGATAAACGGTGTTCCAGCTGCTAATCTGATTGACGATGCAGATGCCAGCGGTTTTATCGCTTTTCAGGTTCATGGTGTGGGTGGTAATAAAGATAAAGAAGGTATACAGGTTATCTGGAAGAATATCAGAATTGTAACTGAGAATCTTGACCAATATAAGTGGGACGATGAGGGGATAAAGCAAATTTCAACCATACCTAACACTCTTACCGATCAGGAAAAGAAAGCAGGATGGCGCTTATTATGGGATGGCCATTCTTCAGATGGTTGGCGGGGAGCTAACAAAGAATCTTTCCCTTCAGTTGGTTGGCCAATGGAGAATGATATTCTCAGTGTTTCAGCATCCGGAGGTGGAGAAAGTGCACATGGTGGAGATATTGTTACTATTCAAGAGTTCTCTTCTTTTGAATTGACTCTTGATTTCAAACTTTCAAAAGGTGCAAACTCAGGAATAAAATATTTTGTTACAGAAGGCCAGAATAAAGGGAGCGGATCTGCTATTGGGCTTGAATATCAACTCCTTGATGATTTAGTACATCCAGATGCAAAAAATGGCATAGGTGGAAATCGAACTATTGCCTCTTTATACGATCTGATTCCTGCGCTGGAAACGAAAAAAGTAAAAAAGCCAGGACAGTGGAATAAAGCAAGAATACTTGTTACCGGCTCTCATGTTGAGCATTGGCTAAACGATATGAAAGTAGTGGAGTACGAAAGAGGCACACAGATCTACAAAGCACTTGTGCAAAAAAGCAAATATGCCAGATATAAGGACTTCGGCGAACACAAGAAAGGGCATATTCTGATTCAGGATCATGGTGACCAGGTTAGTTTCAGAAATATCAAAATTAAGGAACTTGACTAATAACAAATAGATATCTTTCATAACCCATTGGGTTTGATAACATATTCTTTCAATACCCCTGCCTGTTTAGCCAGGGGTATTGTGTTATTTACAGGCACAACTCAGAGTATGAAAAAACTATGTCAAATTAAATTAAGATAAATTACAGATGAAGAAACTAATTATTCTCTTTCTGCTTGTTGCACCAATAATTGCATCAGCCCAACATCATCAACAAAAGTATTTTCCGGTCACCGACCCTGCTGTGAAAGAAAGCCTGGAGAACTGGGAAGATGTTAAATTCGGATTACTTATGCACTGGGGACCCTATTCTCAATGGGGTATCGTTGAATCATGGTCAATCTGCTCTGAAGATGTAGGTTGGTGCAAAAGGAAAAGCGACAACTATGTTGAATACAAAAAAGAATACGAAAATCTTCAAACAACATTTAATCCTACAAAATTTGATCCTGACAAATGGGCAGAAGCTGCTGCTAAGGCGGGGATGAAATATGTTGTGCTCACTACGAAGCATCATGATGGATATTGCATGTTCGACAGTAAGTTTACTGATTACAAAATCACCGATCCTAAAACTCCTTTCTCTTCAAACCCAAAAGCTAATGTCACCAGGGAGATCTTTGATTCCTTCAGAGCAAAGGGTCTGATGGCAGGAGCATACTTTTCAAAACCAGACTGGCATTCAAAAGATTATTGGTGGCCAAATTTCGCTACCCCTGATCGGAATGTTAATTACGATGTGACGAAATATCCTGATAAATGGGAAAGTTTTGTTCAGTTCACTCACAATCAGATTATGGAGTTGATGACAGATTATGGAAAAGTTGATATTCTCTGGCTTGATGGTGGATGGGTTCAAAGAATGACGCCTGAGCAGGTGGAAGAGTATAACTGCAAACCTGGATATAGTTTCACCAATACTCAAAATCAGGATATCAGAATGAGTGAACTAGCAGCAAAAGCCAGAAAAGAACAACCTGGCTTAATTGTAGTTGACAGAGCAGTTGAAGGACCTAATCAGAATTACCTTACTCCTGAAAATACCGTTCCCAAAGAGATGCTACCTTATCCCTGGGAATCATGTATTATTATGGGCGGTGGTTGGTCATACTCTTTTAATGCTGAATATAAATCAGGAAGAGAACTTGTTCACATGTTGATTGATATTGTTGCTAAGGGTGGCAATTTATTACTTAATGTCGGTCCTAGTCCTGAAGGAACATGGCATCCAGATGCTTATGACCGTTTAGAAAAAATAGGATCATGGATGGATATTAACTCTGAGGCAATATATGCGACACGTAAAATCGAGCCTTACTATAACGGACCACTATATTTTACTGAGAAAAAGGATCATTCTGCAATTTACGCTATATACACTGCGAAAGAAGGTGAAAATTATCCTGATCGTATTTCTCTGCATGATCTGGATTTACCATCAAATGCCAAGGTTTCTGTAATTGGTTACAAAGGGCGTATTAAAACAAAATCTACTGAGAAGGGGTTGGAAATTATTCTTCCTGCAAAATTGATTAGTGATCCTCCCCACTCTTACGCTATTTGCTTCAGAATACAATAATGATTCTGTAGCAGATCTGAGGATTCTACATTCATAAATTATGGGATAAAAAAAAGGGTGCTGTATCAGCACCCTTTTTTTGTTACAAGTTCCAGTATCTTAATTTTTATCCCAGAAAATCTTATTGTCCATATCCTGAGTTCCAACTACTTCATTGTAGTTTGATTCATTCAATGCTTTTTCTGAGCTAGGATATAGCCACCTCATAGGAGGTAAACTTTGTCCACTTGCTGTAGCGTTATCAGGTAAGAAATCAAAAACAGGCAGATCGAATCGTCTTAACTCTGACCATGTCTGAGTCATTGATCCAAGTCCTGAATTGATCCATTTCTGAGTGGCAATCATTTCCATTTTGTCATTGCCATCCCATGCAACACCAGGAGCAAGCAGATAGGCAGCAACTGCAGCAGCATCCATAGCGATAGGCTCACGATAATCACCAGTAGCATTAATAGCATAATAGAATTCTATTGACTGCTCAACACCCAGATTATAAGCTGACTTAGCATCACCAGTAGCAAAACCCTTTTCAAATGCTTCAGCTTTGATAAGGCTAATTTCAGCCGCGCCGATAACAAATCCAGGGAAATAATTATTTCTGGTGAAAGATGAAGTGTCATAACGAGCAATTAATCCATCAGCCAGCATATTACTTTGAGTTGTTCCATCAATCAGAGGATCCATACCGTTATACTCACCATTGATATTTGGATCGAAAGTGATTTCCAGCCTTGGGTCAGTATTATTCACCATAAAGTCACAAAGTGCCTTTGGAGCGATATCATATTGTCCCCATGTTTCCATAGCTTGACGAATTCCACCGTTCATACTTGAAGTTGTAGCATACAGATCAGGACCACCAGCATCGAGCATGATGTTCTCACCGTTATTTTCAACGATAGGATATTTACCTGGATCATTCAGAATAGCAGCAACTTTAGCTGAGACATCAACTGCATCAGACATACGCATAAGCAGTCTTAGACTCAATGAGTTTGCATACTTTCTCCATAATGTAACATCACCATTATTCAGTAAATCCTTATCAGCAAACAAACCAGCATAGAATGAGTTAACCTCAAGACTAGCTAATTCGTTATTGATGCTTTCAAGATCGGCTAACATAGCGTCATATATCTCTTTTCCTGTGTCATACTTTGGAAGAGCTGCATCCAGGTCGCCCAATTCGCGAACTTTACCAGCTTCTGACCATGGAATGTCACCAAAGAGGTCAACCATTTGTTGAGACTGATCATAGAAGAAGATCTTAGCTGCCAGCATGAAAACACGCATGTCGGCCTGATCTGTCTCTTCGAGATCATTATATAACAACTCCATTACCCTGAACTTAGTCATAGGACCATTATAATATTGCTCCCATCTCCATTTAGTAACTGTTTCTGAAACCAAATATTGATCAGCAGTATTCATCCAGCCCATTACCTGAGTAAAGTGGCCAAGGGTGGGTTGTTCAACCACGAAAAATCTCCAATACCAAGGAAGAACAACATTATTTGCGCTCATTAAAACTCCGGTAAAGAAGTTCTCAACGGTAGCAACTGTTGATTTCCCCGGATCTGTGTAAAGATCTTCAAGTTCACTCTTGTTACAGCTATTAAAGATAACAGCCAATCCAGCGAACATGACTAAAACTATATATAATTTTCTTTTCATATTGTTTAATATTTAATCATTTCACTCCTTAGAAACTAGCACGAACTGAGAAACCAATACTTCTTGTAGCAGAAGTAGATCCAGAAACGATCGCTTGGTTTACCCAGCTAGAACCGATATTGGTTTCAGGATCGAACTGTTTGAAAGTTCTGTATAGATAGAATAAATTACTACCTGTGAGTGCAACTCTGATACTATTGCATTTGAGTTTATCAGCCATACTTTGTGGCAAATTGTAACCTATTGACAATTCTCTGAACTTAACATAAGTGTTTTTATGAACAGCATCATCATAACGGCTCATTCCACTACCCCATGCCGGAACAGCTCCCCACTGGAAAGTATTCATATAATATTCACCAGCAGAAAGAATGATATCATTAGGTGTACCATCAGGTTTAACACCATCAATGATAAGACCATCATTGTAAATTCGCTCACCAGCCGGGCCAGCAGAGGCACCATCAGCTAAATGACGAGTACCATCACCATCAGTGTAATAGGCTAATCCACCATTCTCTTCATCACGATATTCAAGAGTTTCTTCAAACATACCAGCACCTTTCATATACTGACCTGCAAGAGAAACAACATCACCACCAATACTATAATCAATTACAAAATCAATGAAAAAGTCTTTGACTTCAAGATTACTTCCGAATCCTCCAACAACCTTAGGCATTGCATTACCAACCTTCTGGCGGGTATCACCATAACCATAGTCAACTGGATTTCCTTCGGCATCATATTCATCAAAGTTGATTTGATGGTATCCTGATTCAGGATCAACAATATATTGTCCGGCGTCATTTATACGTGGCATGTAAGTGATAATATCACCCATAGATCCACCAGGTACAGAAACAATTAATGCAGCTCCTGCATCCATGTTGGAGTGAGTTAACATATCAACACCAGGCATCAGGCTTACAACAGTATTTCTGTTGATTGAGAAGTTACCTCTCAGATCCCAGCGCATATTCTTGCTTTCAAGTACTGAACCGTACAATGCAGCTTCAAAACCAAGATTCTTCAACTCACCAATATTGGTAAGCATACGTCCTGCTCCAATTGTTGGAGGAACATCTAACCAAAGAATCTGGTCAATAATACGACTATGATATACGTTTGCTTCAACTCCCAGGCGATTACCAAAGAATTTAAGGTCAGTACCTACTTCAAATTCGTGCTTTTCCTCTGGACGAATACCGTCATTTCCATAATTTGAGGATACTGAGTTATAAATAACTCCGTTAACAGCACCTTGTGAATAAGCATTATTAGCAGCATAAATTGGTGGTGCATTACCCACAATACCCCAAGCTACACGTAATTTACCATAATCAAGTGCTCCTTCAAGACCCAGAGCTTCTGAGAAGATAAAACTACCATTAACTGATGGGTAGAAGAATGTGTTGCTTCCTGGAGGTAAAGTAGAAGAACTTTCCTGTCGACCAGTGAATTCAACAAAAGCAAAGTCACGGAAACGGAAGGCAGCAGTTCCGAAATAAGCATACTTCAGATACTCATTAAATGATGAACTACCATTCCTTGTACCATTATTTGATGATGCATTCTGGTGGAACCAGTTTTCTGCACTTAAACCACCTTGTGTACCAGCGTTAACTGATTTGTACATTTCACGACGACCTGTGAAACCTGCATTTACTAATAATCCAAAGTTGTTGGATATTTGCTTGTCGTATGACAAAATAGCATCACCATAAGTTCTGCTCCATCTGCTTTGAGACATGCTGTATGAACCACCTGTTCCAATACTCAGTGGAACAGCATTTGGATTTCTGCTTTCAACATTGATTCCTGTATAATCACTAGAAATCCTACCACGGAAAGTCAGACCTTCAGCGATTGTCCATGTAGCAGTTGAACTGGTGATCAAACGATCCTGCAATTCAATCTGGTTATTTGCAAGAGTTCTCCAGAAATAATCAAGCAATGCGGTTGCACGCATATTATAATTCAGGTTCTCATCAGGAGTAGCACTCGGCTGACTACCAGTACGGAATCTGTATCCGTATGATGTCTGGTAATTGTCAAGATACCATTGCGTATCGTCAAAACGACTTAGGAAACCACCATAATTATTTGTTATCCTGTTAATTTTATAAGGACGGTTTTCAGTCTTTTGACTAATGTACTGCGCTACCAGATCTAATCTGAAATTACGATGCAGGTTTAAAGTAGCATTCAGGTTAAAGGTATTTTTGTCATGATCTGATCCTCTCGTAATACCTTGATAATCTAATCTGGTATAAGAGAAACGGAAGCTTCCAAAATCACCTGCCTGATTCAATGCTACGTTAGCCATTGAACTTGTACCTGTTCTGAAAATATTATTCCAGTTGTCAGGTTGAGCAGAGTAAGGATGAATTTTATTATCCCAACCAATTACAGGCTCTCCATCAAACGCAGGTCCATATTGTGCATATGAACGATAAATTGGATACCTGATTGACCCATTATAGGTCTCATACTGACCACTATCCTCATTATAATATGTAGGATTATCAGCTGATAACCAACCATCTTCGTCTGATCCAAATGAACCCATGTTAATCGCTTGGAAATAACCTGGTCCGTATTTGTTCTGCAGTGATGGATTAAAAGCAGGATTCTCGGTCATATATGAATAATTAACATCTACTCCAAGACCTTTGCGTGTGGTACCTTTCTTAGTAGTGATAACAATCACACCATTAGCAGCCTCTGATCCATAAAGAGCTGATGCAGATGCACCTTTCAAAATAGAAAGATCTGCAATGTCTTCTGGGTTAATGTCAATTAATCCATTTCCACGAATTCTTTGATCACCCCAATAACCTGAGTTATTAGCATCACCATTACGAATAGGAACACCATCAACAACAATCAGTGGTGTATTACTGAAATTGATTGAGTTCATACCACGTATCTTGATGTCAACAGCAGATGTAGCTCCACCAGGAGCGGTTCTGATACTAACACCAGCAGCTTTACCATAAAGTGCAGAACCAAAGTTGGTTGAATTCACTTTAGTAATCTCCTTTGAATCTACCTTTGAAATGGCATATCCAAGGGCCTTTTCCTGCCGCTTAATACCCAGAGCAGTAACCACAACTTCTTCGATGTTGGCTACGTCAGGCTCTAAAGCAGCATTAACAGTAGTTTGGTTACCAATGGTAACCTCCTGGGACAACATACCCAAAAAGCGAAACACAAGTGTTTTTGCTTCAGGGCCAACAGTTATACGGTACTTTCCGTAAGCATCACAAATAGATGCCTGACGAGTCTCCTTTACCATGACAGTTACGCCAGGTAAAGTAGTTCCATCATCTGCGGAAGTAACCGATCCAGTTATGGTACGTGTCTGTGCAAAGACACTACCAACCATAGCTATAACAGCTACGAATAAAACCAGTAACTTTTTTCTCATAGAAACTAAAATTTAGGTTGAATATTGATACTAGAACAATTCCTCATTAATATATTATACAATTTCATTAGTTAAAAGAAAAATGCAGCAACCTTGAAATCATTATCGCCTCGCTTTAATTCATAATGACTAAAACTAAACAAATTTCAACACACTGCATTTTTCTTACCATAAAACCATTTTCTAATGAAACCGAACAAAGGTTTCAATTTTTATGATATTGCAGGTGTAATTTTCAGTCAAAACAGTTTAAATATTGGTCGATAATTCTTTAAAATATTTCGCTCCTTTTCTTGCAGCGAATAGCAAATATAGCCTTTTTTATCTTCCTATAGCAATTATTGTCTTTCATTATTCACCCTACTATATCTCAATTACGTGAAAGTGAATCACCTAATCTTGATGGGGAAATACCAAATTTCTTTTTAAAACGGGTGGAGAAATATTTTGGATCACTAAAGCCAACCTGATATGCCACCTCCTTAACTGCAACATTCTCCTGAGTAAGTAATTCATGGGCTTTCTCAAGTCTGATTAAAACAAGCATATCATTTATATTTTGCCCTGTTATGGATTTAACTTTTCTGAATAACACACTATGACTCATTCCCATTTGCCCTACAAGATCCTTAACTGAGAAGTCAGGATTACTGTATGATTCTTCAATCATACCCATCATATTTTTTAGAAAATCCTGATCTTTCGATCCTAAGGACGGATCAACTATTTTTCTTTGATCTAAATTCGAGAACCGGAGAATGAATTGTTCACGTGTTTTAATCCGATTGACTATTTTGGCTAATAATATTTCGGGATCAAAAGGTTTGCTTATGTAATCATCCGCCCCACATTTCAAAGCAGCAATTTCGTCACTTTTCCCTGTTAAAGAGGTAATCAGTATGATGGGAATATGAGAAAAGGATATGTTATTCTTGATTTTTTGGACGAAATTCAAACCACCTATACCAGGCATCATAACGTCAGATAATATTATATCAGGCTCTTCCTCTTTTATAATCTCAAGTCCCTCTTCAGCGGAGGATGCAGAACGTACATTAAAATGTTTCTGCAGCAAGTCAGAAATAAACTGAAGCATGTCAACATTATCCTCAATTATCAATATAGTCTTATTACCTGCTGTGTCCTGTACTCCATGATCATCTTTTAATTTTTCAGTTTTAGAAAAATCTGGCAAAACTGTGGAGCGAAAACGAGCTAATTCAATAGATTTATTCTTTCGATTTGAAATTTCTTCATCTGAAAAAGCAATTCTTGCTATTGGTAACTCAACATAGAAGCTGGTTCCCTTCTCCAGTTCGCTTATAACTCTGATTTCACCATGGTGTATACTCACCAGATTCCTTACAATAGACAATCCAACTCCAGAGCCCATAACCTTGGTTTCGGCCTGGAAAAAGCGATCAAAAATCCGAGGAAGCATGTCTTTTGGAATTCCTTTACCTGTATCAGAAATACAGATTCTTAACCAATCAACAGGGAGATCAGGCTCCATTGTTTTCTCAAAACGTTCCAGTCTTATTTGAATTTGCCCTTGTTTTCCGGTAAATTTAAAGGCATTTGAAAGAAGATTGAAAATAATCTTATCAACTGCACCATGATCGAAGTAAGCTATGATCTTATCAGGATTAGTTGAAACATTGAAATCTATTTCTCTTGATACAGCATTTTCTCTGAACAAATCAGCGATTCCACTAATATATTCTGATACATCACCCTCTTCTACCTGAAGAGATACAGCATTAGTTTCGATTTTACGAAAATCCATTAATTGATTTACGAGATTCAAAAGTCTCAAAGCATTTCTTTTAATCAAAGATATATCCTCCTGCAGTCTGGCAGGGTCAGTGTCAGCATTCTGAAGCTTTTCGGCTGGACCCAATATCAGTGAAAGCGGAGTTCTGAATTCGTGAGTCACGTTGGTGTAAAAACGAATTCTCATTTGTGTAAAGCGATCCGACTCCTTCCTTCTAAAGCGTTCAAGTTCCAATTCCTGATAAATTATGGCACGCTGCTTGAAAAAAATAATCGCGAGAGTCGCTACAAGTACAATACAAAGAAGTACCATTAACTTAAACCATAAAGTTCTGTACCAGGGCGCTTTGATGAATATTTTTAATTCCCGGATATTGGGATTCCATACACCGTGAGAATTAGCTCCTTTGAGTTCAAATGTGAAATCTCCTGGCGGAAGATGAGAATAAGTTACCTGACGGTTGTCGGCACCAGAAAAGATCCATTCTTGTTCTAAAGGTAATAGTCTGTATGCATAACGTGTTTTCTCGGAATTAAAGAAATCCAGTTCACTGAAAGCAATTGTAAAGGATTGGTCCTTTGGCTTCAATACAAGTTGTTCAACAAACGAAATATCACGATCTATTATCTGTCGTCCTTCAATCCAGTCACCAGCTCTTACCGTTTGATTGAGTATTCTTAATTCAGTTATCCAAACAGGTGGAGGTATTAATTCTGTATAAACTTCATCCGGATGAAATAATAAAAGTCCATATTGAATTGTGCTGAAAATAAAACTTCCATCTGGCAAGGAAGCAAAAGCCGGGAAATTTTGAAACTCCTCCATTCCATAACCAGTTCTATTAGCAAAATCTGTAAAAGGCAAGCCATCATCTTCATCATAGATTATTGATATCAGCGATTCTGTATCAAAGCGTGCAATACCATTCTCGGTTGCAAGCCACAAATATCCATATGAATCAGTCAGCATAGCGGATATTGCGTTACCAGGCAAACCATCCTTCATTGTGAAATATTCGAACTGACCAGTATTCGGATCAAAGCGATTCAATGCATCCATCGTTGATATCCAAATCATCCCCCTTGAATCTTCAGTAATGCCAGTAACTTGATATCCCTTCAATGCCACGGGATTCCTGCTGTCTCGTTCGTATTCAATAATTTTTAATTCTGCTGAGTCCTGAACATAACACTTCACCAAATAAGATCCCCGCCCAATCCATAAATTATTTCGGCTGTCTTCATAAAAGATTCTTTTTCCATCCAAAACACGAATAAAAATTGAATCAGATGAAAACCGGCTACCTATATAAGTATTATATATAGGATCGGGTGGAAAGCTAACTTTGCTCTGTGAAAATATATAGTTTGTTCGCTGACCTTCTTTTGTCAGATTCAGCTCCAGTAATCCTTGTTTTTGAGTTTCAATGAGAATCCTTCCGGCATCATCAGATTGGATTCGTTGTACAACTTCTGTAATAGTATCGCTTATTCCATGATCAGGCAGAGGTACATGAATAAAGGGGTTTCTACTTACCCTCAACCTGCTGATACCAGACTTCCATGTTATTACCCACAACAATCCGCCCTGATCAACAAAAATCTGCCTTACAAAATCACCAACTAAAGAATTCTCCTTGTCTTTTAAGTTTTGCTGTGTAATAAATTCAAATTGTCCCGGTTTCTTTTCTGAAACTCTGGAAATCCCACCTCCGTATGTTGCGACCCATAGATTGCTATAGTGGTCTTCGACAACACAGTAGACATCATCATTATTGAGATGGCCAGTGGAATTATCTCTTCCTCTTATTCTTTGAACCTTTCCCGTTTCCCGGTCAAGTAAATTTAGTCCGCCTTCCCAATTAGCCACCCACAGTCTACTTTTACTATCCTCGAAGAGCGACATTATATAATTACTTCCTAAACTCTCAATATCAGTAGGATCATGCCTGAATTGAGTACAAATAAGCTTTTTCTTTTCCTTACTTGTCTGGATAATCTTATGTAATGCTCCACCTTCCGCACTACCCCGGCCATCAGTCCCAATCCATAAAGTTTTAGCACGATCTTCATATAAGCAAAAAACATATGCATCATTAAGACCTGTTTGACTCCCATCCGGCAGGAATTGAATTATATTATCAGGCTTATTATTTTTACAAAACAGTATGATATCATTTGCATTTGAAAAGGCCGGCAACAGATAAATACCCTGGCCATAAGACCCAATCCAGTATTTATTATCTGAAGTTCTTAATATTGAGTAGATTTTATCATGCTCATTTAAAGACTCCTCCTGTACAACATTTGGCAAAGGAAATTGATAAAACTCTTCTTTTTCCGGAATAAAATAATTCAGCCCTCCCCCATCAGTTCCAATCCATAAATTACCAAAAGAGTCTTCCGTTATTGATCTTACGGCATTGTTTGAAATGCTTAAAGAATTGTTTAAGTCAGCCATGTATTCAGTAAAACTGAAGCCATCATATCTGCATAAACCCTCTTCAGTTCCAAACCACATAAATCCCCTGTAATCCTGGCAAACACACAGAACCCGATGACTGGGCAGACGGTCTTCAACTGTAAGGTTCTCGAACCTTAACACCCAATCAGTATCGTCTTGAGCTGACAATGAGGCAATACTAATACAATGCCACAAAATAAATATGGGGACAAAAATCTTCAAGGTTTCAAAAAAATGGTAAGACCAAAGTACAAAAATCTATTATCCATTCGTCAAAAAGTTATTTTACTTTCCAAATTACTTAAATGAATACTCCTTAATTCCTTATCTTTAAACAATTATATGTTAACGACCATCCTTGCATCATTACTTATTGTCTCGCTTTTCATATGTGTCTGGTTATACCGACACTATAGAAAGCAGCTATCTGTCGACCATTCTCCATCAGCAAATGAATCTTTATGGCAAAATCTCACTAATAATATACCTGATATTGTAATCCAATTATCATGTGATTTACACATTGATTTCATCAACTCTGCTTCAAGTGAGCATTTAATTCAAACACCAGATACTTACCATAACAAAGCTATTAATGATCTGATCTCCGGAGAAAAGCTAACAGGTCTTACAAGAGAGTTTATTGAGAATATTTGCCAATCAGGAGAACCCGATTATTGTGATGTATCTCGTGAGATATCAGAAGCTAGGAAAGAATACTTTGAATTTCGATTTATTCCGGTTGTTGAAGAAAACGCAAATATCAAATGTTTGTTGATTATCGGACAGGATATCAGTCTGCGTAAATCGGCCGAAAAGAATTTACATTCAGCTATTATTCAGGCTGAAAATAGTGACAAATTGAAATCTGCTTTTCTGGCTAATATGTCGCATGAAATCAGAACTCCCTTGAATGCAATTGTTGGTTTCTCTAATCTAATTCTGGAAGACGATGTTTCAAATGAGGAAAAAGCAAAGTATTACCAACATATTCACCAGAACAGCAATCAGTTGATAAGCCTGATTAATGATATTATAGACATTTCTAAAATTGAAAGCAGCCAGTTAACTATTTCAGAATCTGAATTTAACCTGAATGAGCATTTGCGTGAATTGGAAGAAATCGCTATCAATGAGAAAATGAATCGTGATAAAAGCCACCTGTTGGTTTTCCTGGAAACAGATATGTCAGATAATCAATCGCTTATTTATAATGATGCTTACCGCTTGAGGCAAATACTAATAAACCTTCTTATAAACGCTATCAAGTTCACTCCAAAAGGATTCATTCAGTTTGGATACAGATTATTGGAAGAAAAAAAATTACTGTTTTACGTGAGAGATTCCGGCATTGGAATTGCTACGGAAGAGCAAAATGCAGTATTTCAACATTTCAGACAATTAGAATCAACTATGTCTCGACGCTTTGGAGGTACAGGTTTAGGATTATCTATTTGTCGAAACCTCGTTACATTAATGGGAGGTCGGATTTGGCTTCAATCTGAGCCAGGGAAAGGTACTACGTTTTATTTTACCCTGCCTTATAAAAATCAATCTGAGTCAAGCTAAGAAGATAAGTGACATTAGGTCAAAAATCCCTATTTTACGCATCTAAACATTTTTTCATGGAATCTCCCTTAAACCTGCTCAAACAGATTCAGGCACTTAGTGAGCAAGGACAACACTTTGCCCATAACGATTTTGATCTTACCAGATATAAAGAGATTGAGCAACTTTGCTTTAACATAATTGAAAACCTGTACTCAGTCGACCCCAATCAGCTCCACCTGGAAATGCATGAACAAAATGGATACAAAACGCCCAAAGTTGATATCCGGGCCGTAGTATTCAATGATAAAAATCAATTACTTTTTGTCAAAGAGAAAATTGATGGTAAATGGTCATTGCCTGGCGGATGGGCCGACATTGGCTATACCCCTTCTGAGGTGGCTGTAAAAGAAACACGCGAAGAAGCAGGAGTTAAAGTGGAAGCCACAAAGCTTCTTGCAGTACTCGATAAAAGGTGTCATTCTCATCCGCAGGACCTTTATTATATATACAAAATTTTCATTGAGTGTAAGTATATTGGAAAAGATAAATCTGATTTCATCGAAACAAGTGATGCAGGATTCTTCAGTCATGATAATATTCCATCTTTATCTACACCCAGGAATACCATCGAACAGATAAACATGCTGTTTGATTTTAAAAATGAAATCCTGACAACTCCCTTGATTGACTAATAAGAAAAAATAATTTTGAGAATAGGTATTATTATATTCATTTGTGTATTTCTCAACCTGCCGGATGCCGGATACGGCCAATTGAATAAGCACAATAAAAAATCTGATTTTCCTTATCAGCTTTCACCAGCACAGGAGATCTGTCTTATTGGTTCAGGAACTGCTCTCCTTTATGCCGGCGGAAGGGTTCAAACTACTTTGGATTACATGTCAGCCAGCGAAGTTTTAGCCTTGAAAACATCATCATTATTGTTTGTAGATCGCGGTGCCACGACAAATTGGGATAAGAGCCTGGATAGAACCAGGGAGTTCTTCGAACCAGCATCAATTGTGAGCACCATTGGACTGATTGGAGGACTGGGACTTAGTGATCGAATTACCGGCGAATCATGGAGTGTACTAAAAACCCTGAGTCTGATGTATCTCGAAGGAGCCTATCTTACCGAAGGAATGGTTTTATTAACTAAAGCTACGATTAAAAGGCCACGTCCCTATACCTATAATTCATCCTTGAGTTTAGAACAAAAAGTCAGATCAGCGAACAATGAGTCATTCCTTTCGGGTAACGCAGGAATTTTATTCTATCATGCAAGCTTTGTTAGCCTGATCATGCATGATATGTACCCTGACAGGAAGTGGCTACCTTATGTGTACGCAGGCACCCATGGATTGGCAATTCTTTCAGGTTATTGGTCGGTGAAATCCGGGATGCATTTCCCTACAGATATACTTGCAGGAGCACTATGGGGAAGCGGAATGGCATTATTAGTGACTCACCTTCACAAGAAAAAAAATCAGTCACTTTCCATACATCCCTGGTCAGGGAGAAATCAAACAGGAAACAAAATATCAGGCCTAAGCCTAATAATAAAACCAAAATCCTAATCCCTATTCCCTTAACCCCTAACCCTTATTTTAGGGGGGGGTAAAGGGTCCCCAGCCTCCTGACCTTGTCAGAGCGGCGTGGGGACCACGGGACCTATAACCCGAACCTATATGAAAATTTCAGTAAAAATACATTTTGAGGAGAGGAACCATACATGTCACCAAAGTCGCGGCCTAAACTCATATTACCATATGAATTGTACTGGCTTCTTCCTTGTGACCATACGAGATAAAAAACTGAACCCGGTCGATATTCCCACCGGGCCACCAAATTCGATTTAAATTCTTTTACGTTAAAATCAGGATATTCTATATTATAATCCACCTGACCATCTACATTCTCATCCACAGCACAATAATCATCGTCTTCATAGCAAACGATCTGATCATCAGTAAACTCATGGTAGCGATCTCCGTATTCAGAAGCAAGGGGGTCATCAGTAATCATTTTGATATTCGAATACTTACCAGATGCAATAAAAGGTTGTCCCCAATATTGAATAGTCAAATCAGGTGTAATAGTAAGATTCAGTCTCAGACTAATTCCAAGTACTTTCTGGTCAATGCTACCAAATATATATCGGGAATCACCATTAAAAGAGTTTTCTTCAATGTATTGCAGATTACTCTTATTCAACATAATATTCGGATCGAGAGAGATAGTCATCATATTAAATGGTCGATAGCTCAAACTTATCTCTCCTCCTACTGTTTGAGAATGCCCCTCAAAAGAAGTTGGGGCAAAGCCTGATATTCCAAACACAAGTTTCTTTCTTGCATCTGTATTTACCCTGACAAAAGGAGTCAATGAAGCAGGAGTTATAAAGGAAGGTCCACCTCTTAGCATGCCTGTAGATAGTGATTCAGTTCTTCCGCTTACACCAAGGTTGAGAGACCAAAAGTTTTTAAACTGTGAATTTGCATTAATGTTTGCTCCGGATCCATTATAAACCCCTCCAAAATCAAAAGCCGACCACAAACTGGAATTGAAACTGAGTGTCCTGAAAATACTGAATGGTTCGTAAAATCGATAACTGGCCCATAATATGGTAAACAATTCATCAGTACTTCTGATATAACCAACATCATTCAATTCAACACCCGGAGTTTTCCAGTTTATAAATCCTCCAAAGTTTAATGGAGAATTCCCCACCTTACCAAGCATTATTGAACCACCATTACCAATCAAAGAAGTCCTGGTGGTATCTAATGTGAGATGATCCGCATCAGGCCTTTGGAAATAATGAGTTGGGGATTGTTGAGTTCGGGTTATTGCTTCCTCAGTTCCTGACACCTGACTAAAGTATGTCTTCATCGACAATAAATATGTCTTATTTTTGAAAAACTGTGTGAAATCAAAGCCACCAGTGTATGCGGATTTATGTAAATATTCAAGATTAGTATTATCGAGCCGTCGGCTGGTTGAAGTGATCATCCCGGCAATAACTGTATTCCCCTGATTATAGTCTTTATGCACTGTTCCAATAAGATAATTAGTAAGTGGTTCTATTGCTTCATATCTGGAATCTCCTCCATCAAAAGCTATTTCAGCTTTTTCTTCTGCCGTTACACTTTCAAGCAAGCCCACTGACCAACCTTTTTCAGTTTTACCCGTAACTTTTCCAGCTCCCAGTATTCTTGTGAAAGCCGGAAGATCTGCATATTCATCATTTGACATATTGGGATACCCATGTGGACGTCTTCCTATCCTGCGTGTATAGAAAAGATTCTCATTTGCCATATCACCATCTCCAATCATAAGTGGCATTGATAGAATGCTCCGTCCCTCAATAAAAAATGGTCGCTTTTCTTCAAAAAAAGTTTCGTATGCGGTTAGGTTAACTTGTGACGGATCAGCTTCAACCTGACCAAAATCAGGATTAACAGAGAGATCCAGAGTTAGATTGTTTGTAATGCCAATTTTTGCATCTAAACCTGCTGTATATGAATAATCTTTACCTGTAGCAAAAGGATTGCCCTCTGTTTTTTCATAGCGTTCAGTTGAAACAACTGTATAAGGAGTGATATCAAATTGTTTCTTTGGGGAAATATCTGTAATTCCGGTTAAATGTCCATAATTATGTACAAAACCAGATGATCCTCTGGGAATGCGTTGCCAAACAGAAACCTCTTCTGTTCTGAAAACAAGCCGCATAACATTCAGACCCCAACCCTCAGTTGATGCATTTTCAAATCTTAACTGAGATAGAGGAATCTTCATTTCAGCTGTCCACCCATCATCATTAATACTTGTTTTAACAAACCAATTCGGATCCCAGGAATCATCTTCATTACTTCCATCACCTGACATAATCCGGTCGAGTTTCACTCCGCTTGAGCTCACCCAAAAGCCGAATGAGGTTCGATGATCATGATAACTGTCAAAATCCACTCCAATAACGTCACCATCAATATTATCTCTCCGTGTCAATCTGCGTGAAATACTATCAGGACTGCTGTCGTAAGCCCAAATCCCAACATAAATGTTATTGTTATCAAAATGGATGGCAAACTCAGTCTCTTGAGAAGGGGCAATACCCTCATGAGGCTGAAATTGCATGAAATCACCTGTGCGATTTTCATCTGACCATAACTCCTCATCGAGTATTCCATCAATTACTGGTGCCTGGGATTTCAGTTTTTGTGCCTTATAGGACTTAATCGGGATATCACTTGGCTGACCAAAAACATTTAAAATGAGGGTCATACAAGTGAAGAATGTTAATAATCTTTTCATGGTTCGGATAAATAGATTTTTTTCTTCATCCATAAGACGGCTAAAGCCTGATTTTGCTACACTTGATACAACAATTTGTACCAATTCTAAATAGACCTCGCCTTTCTCTGATTGCTTTAAAAAGTAAAAGAATTTTCACCCAGATAAACTATCATTAAACCAAATTAGCATCGAGCTGTCTAATAGTATCAATACTATTTTAAATTATATATAAATGAGAAAAATAGATCGAAGAATTGTCATCATTGCTATATTGATTTTTATTATCGGTTTCGCCTTTGGTTTAATGCGTTACCTCATTTCCCTGAAAGAAGATCCGCGTAGCAGGCCCAATATTGAAACAATACGATTTGTAAGTGCAAGCAGTGTTAAATATGAGAATATCCATTCACCTATTGAAGAAGATGGACGTATGGCGTCTCTTTCTCATCTTGATATTATTTCAGAAGCATCAGGTAAAATTATTGTTAACAAAGTTCCATTGAAAAAAGGAGCTATGTTTCAGAAGGATCAACTTCTGTTCACTATTTATCCTGATGAAGCTGTGTTGGCACTTAAGGCAAAAAAGAGTCAATATCTCACACTATTGGTCAATCTCCTACCGGATATACACATCGATTATCCGGATTTTGAGGAAGCCTTTACTTCCTTCTATCAATCGATCAGTCTTAACAGTGCATTACCTGTATTGCCTAACATTGAAGATCAGGCTTTGGAAACATTTTTAGCCAGCCGAAATATACTGAGTGAGTATTACAATATATCCAGAGAAGAACTAAGTCTCAAAAGAAGAAGTGTTTATGCTCCGTTTGACGGAACATATACTGAGGTTTTACTTGAAGAAGGTGCTTACACTAATACGGGAGGGAGAGTAGCCCGGGCAATTCGTACCGACCAATTAGAACTTGAAATTCCATTAAACCGATTTCAATCAGACTTTGTCAAAATCGGGGATAGGGTAAAAATAACTTCTGACAACAGAAGAAAAGAATGGCCTGGTAAAGTTATCAGAAAGAGTCAGTTTATCGACCCCGGAACACAATCTCAATCTGTTTTTGTTAAAGTGAAAAATCCAGCATCTGACCCGGTATTCTCAGGCGAATATCTCACAGCTGTGTTCAATGGACAAGTCGTGAGAGATGTAATGGAAATTAACAGAAATGCTGTTTTTAATAGTAATGAAGTTTTTGTTATTGTTGAAGGCCGACTTCAAAAAAGGATTATTGATATCATCAAAGTCAATGAAAAAACACTACTCTTCCGAGGTCTGAAAGAAGGAGAAATGCTGGTTACTCAAGCCTTGATTAATGTAATGGAAGGATCAGTTGTCTCTATTCTTGGGAAAGATCCTGTTAAGCCAAATAAATCCGGGAAATCCAATCAGAAAAATCGCTAAAAGAGGCAGACTATGAGAAAAATAATCGAACGGTTTATTGCCTATCCGATATATGCGAACCTGCTGATAGCATTGGTTCTTGTAGCAGGCGGTGTATCAATGATTTCAATGAATAAATCTTTCTTTCCTGAAGTGGAAAGCCGTATGATCACTGTTTCTGTCTTTTATCCGGGAGCTTCCCCTGTTGAAATGGAAGAAGGTGTTACTTCAAGAATTGAAGAAGCAATCAGGGGTATTATTGGCATAAAAGAAATTAACTCGACATCTCTTGAAAACTCAGCAAGAGTTAACATTGAGACAACAGGCGAGTATGATATAAATGAGATTCTGATGGAAGTAAAAAATGCTGTAGATGGTATTTCATCACTTCCAACTGCTGCAGAAAGGCCTATTGTTGCTAAACAGAGATCAAGAGCAATGGCCTTGAGTTTGAATGTTGTTGCCAAAAAAGGGCAAGAGGTCGATTTAATGACACTAAAGAAGCATGCTCAAAGAATCGAAGAAGACTTTTATAACTCCGGCAGCATTAGTCAGATTACTCTCTCAGGGTACCCTCAACTTGAAATATCTGTCGAAATATCTGAAGAAGATCTTTTACGTTATAATCTCACCTTCGACCAGATAATCAGAGCAATCCAAAACAATAATCAGGATATTTCGGGTGGTCAAATCCGGTCGGATGACGAAGAGCTTCTTATTAGGCTTCGTTCAAGAAGCTCAAGTCCTGATAAAATTGGTGATATAATTCTTAAAGGTAATGCTGATGGTAGTTTCTTACGTATCAGGGATGTAGCTCTGGTAAAGAAAAAATTTGCGGAAAATTCCAATAAATCCTGGGTAAATGGGCAACCGGCCGTAACAATATCAATAGAGAAGCTACCAGAAGAAGATTTGGAAGCGATAACTGATTTTGCCCGCTCCTACATGGAAGACTTTAATTCCGCAGACAAGGGTGCTGAAATCGTTATGTCAAGAGCCTATCTTGATATTCTGAGAAACAGATTAAGTTTGCTAACCACCAATGGATCAATTGGACTCGTTCTTGTGATTATTGCACTTGGATTATTTTTGAGCTTCAGACTTTCTCTTTGGGTGGCCTTTGGAATTCCGTTCTCATTTCTCGCAATGTTTATTTTTGCGCAGTTCATTGGAGTTACCATTAATATGATGTCAATATTTGGGATGATATTAGTGATTGGTATTCTTGTCGATGATGGGATTGTAATTGCAGAGAATATCTATCTGCATTTTGAACGGGGAAAAACGCCAATGAAGGCAGCACTTGACGGCACTATGGAAGTAATGCCGGCTGTAATGACCTCTGTTGTAACCACAATTATAGCCTTCGCTCCCCTATTATTTCTAACTGGCACCCGAATGGAGATGATGTTTGAAATGTCGCTCGTGGTGATTGCAGCTCTGGCATTTTCATTATTTGAAGCCTTTCTGGTATTACCGGCGCATCTTGGTAATGGCGTTGTGTTAAATGAGAAGAAACGAAATAGGAAAAATCGTGGTATCAAGAAGTATTCTGAAGGATTTATTGTTTGGTTGCGCGATAACATATATGAGCACTCATTAAAATGGCTGATTCGCTGGAGATGGGCTGTTTTTGGAATTCCAATTGCAATGGTATTGGTGACGGTTGGATTATTCCTGGGAGGACATATTAAAAACACCTTCTTTCCGATGGTCGATTTTGATCGCTTTGCAGTAAATGTAGCTTTCACTCCCGGAGATGGTGAGAAAACTACTTATTCATATCTGCAAAACTTTGAAAAAGCTATTTGGGCCGTCAATGAAGATCTTAAAAAGGAATTGGATCAGGAAGATGATATTATCGAAAGGATCAACACCAACCTGGGAACGGCTTTTAGCGGGCAGGAATCAGGAGCCCACGCTGGTAGTATAAGTGTTTTCCCCAGAGATCTTGAAGGACTACCAATATCAGGTTATGATATTGCCAATAAAGTGAGAATGAAAATCGGACAAGTTCCCCAAGCAAGCAAGTTTACTGTTGGAGGAAGAAACCGATGGGGGGCACCGATTTCTATCGGGCTATTATCTCAAAATCTGGAAGAACTTGATCAGGCTAAAGTTTATCTGATGGAGCGCCTAAACGAACTTCCTCAACTAAAAGACATAACTGAGAATGTTGCACTCGGAAAGCAGGAAGTACGGCTTGACTTAAAGCAAAAAGCTTATTTCCTTGGCCTCGATGAAAATACAATTGCACGTCAGGTTCGTCAGGGTTTTTACGGTGGACAAGCGCAAAGATTGCAGGAAGGACGCGATGAACTAAGAATTTGGGTGAGGTACCCCCTAACCGACCGCTTGACACTTGGGCAAATGGAAAGGATGAAAATTAAAACTGCCTTTGGTGAATATCCATTGATTGAACTAGCTGATTATCATCTCGAACGTGGTCCGGTAGCAATAAATCATTATAATGGATCCAGAGAAATCCGTGTAGAAGCTGAAACAGTTGATCCACTTGCTCCTGTTCCCGAAATTATTGATCAGATTAATTCAGATATCCTTCCAAATCTGTTAGGCATGTTTCCTGGTGTTAGTTATGTATACCAGGGTCAACAAAAGGCTAGTAATGAAGCACTTCAAAAAGTAATGCAATACTTTCTCATTGCTTTTATCCTGATTATTTTTGTAATGGTTCTTCATTTCAAGAGCGGTTGGCAAACACTCATAGTTATAATGATGATTCCTCTGGCAATGTTAGGGGTATTATGGGGGCATGGAATTCACGGTAAAGCTGTTTCAATTATGAGTTTCTGGGGAATGATCGCTTTAACCGGGGTAATCATTAATGATGCTATTGTTTTTCTATCAAAATATGATGGATTACTTGTTGAAGGGAAAAAGGTTACAGAAGCTGTTGTCGAAGCAGGAAAACTCAGACTCCGACCAATTCTGTTAACATCTATTACTACAACAATCGGACTATTCCCAATGATACTTGAAAAGAGTGTTCAGGCTCAGTTTCTTGTCCCGATGGCTATTAGTTTAGCTTATGGGGTGGCCATTGGAACTGTTTTCATATTAATATTCTTTCCTGTACTCATTATGATCCTGAATGACTTGAAAATTCTCATTCAAAGGATATGGACTGGTGTAGCACCAGAGAGAGAGGCTGTCGAGATAGCCGTAAAAAATGCTAAAAAGAAAAAAGAATTCTTAACACAAGGGGAATAAAAACACTAAGAAATGAATTGGATAAAAAATACTTCAATACTGCTATTAATATTATTTCTTATTATTCAGCCGCTCAGCTCCCAGGTTCTAAAAGCCACTGGTTCAAGTCCTGATCCATTGAGTCTGACTGAGGCTATTCAAAAAGCTTTGAAGAATAATTATGGAATCATTCTGTCAAAATATGATTCTGAAATTGCCGGAATCAACAATTCCTGGGGCCAGGCAGGTCGATATCCAACTGTGGATCTGGATCTATCTTCAGCTAACAATCTTAATATTGAAACTGATAATACAAGCGGGTTAAACCGATTATCAGGGGGAATTGGAATGCGATGGGTACTATTCAACGGTTTTAAAGTTCAACTCACAAAGGAGAAGTTTGAGTCTCTTGAAGATCTTGCAGAAGGAAGATCTGCTGTTGTTATTGAGAATATCATTCAGGATATTATTGAAGCTTATTACAGCACTCTTTTGCATCTGGAGCGCAAATCTGTATATCAGAAAGTAATGGAGTTATCAAAAGATCGTTTTGAAGCTGAAGAAAGAAAAAAAGAATATGGAGGCAGTGTCAGTTATCAGGTTCTCCAGGTAAAAAACCTTTTTCTGAGTGATCAGTATCAGTTGCTAAACCAGGAGATTCTGGTAAAAACAGCTATGCGAAATTTGAATTTCTTAATGGCTGACGACCTGAATTCTGATTGGACTCTTGTTGATCCTTTCGTGCATAGTACAGAGGAATACTCTGCCAATGATTTGCTTGAAAAGATGACATCTAACAACCACACTATTCAGAATCAGTTCATTAACATTCAGTTAAAAGATAATGACAGAAGGCTTGCTGAAGCATCCTATTTTCCATCGCTCAGCTTCTCATCAGGATGGGATAACTCATTCTCTAATCAATTTGTCTCTGGCGCCGGAAATGTAACAAGCTCTGGTATGATGCCATACGCCAACCTCTCATTGTCATATAATATATATAGTGGAGGGAATCGTAAGCGTAGCAAACAGATTGCTGAGATTAATGAGACTATAGCTAATACAGAAACACAGGAGATGGTTCATCTGGTAAGCAATCAATTACTCAATGAATTTGATGCATATAATATCAGAAAGATACAAAACGAAGTGGCAACAGAGAGTTTGAAAACTGCTGAATTAAATCTGGATATTTCCGCAGACAAATTAAAATCAGGAGCTATTAACTCCTTTAACTACAGAGATATTCAACTTCTATACTTAAATGCCGCTTTGCAAAAAGTTCAGGCGATTTATGCCCTGATTCAATCACATACAAACTTAAGCAGATTAACAGGAGGCTTTGTTGAAGAGGGCTATAAGTGATGTCGAATAGAATTAAGACCGGGCTCGACCGATTAACAGAGAACAGTAAGCTTCTTTTAAATCTTGGTAACAAGGTAGCATACCTGGGACACGAAGCATCAGTAACTGCTCGCCTTGAACCCGGGCATCTGATTATTAACGAGCTAATCGGAAACAGACTAGACAGACTTTTTGGCCCTCAGCATGGATTCTCGACTTTGGATCAGGATAACATGATTGAGACAAGTCATCAGGTACACCCATCATTGGGTATTCCCGTTTATAGCCTTTATAGTTCTGCCAGGCAGCCAAGCCCTGAGATGCTGAATGGCCTTGACACCCTGATTATCGACTTACAGGATGTCGGCACCCGGGTTTACACCTATATATGGACTCTGTATCTGATAATGGAATCATGCAGACAGAGAAATATCCGAATTCTGGTTTTGGATCGACCAAATCCAATTGACGGACTCACTATTGAAGGCAACTTACCTCAAACTGCCTGGTATTCATTTGTCTGTATGGCTCAGATACCGATGCGGCACGGCTTAAGTATTGGTGAAATGGCTTTGCTTTTCAATCAGGAGTTTAACAATGAGGTCAATCTTGAAGTTGTTCCGATGACCGGATGGGAACGTAGTATGCATTGGGATGATACAGGGCTACCATGGGTAAATCCCTCACCGAATCTACCTACGCCCTCTGGCGCACTGGTTTATCCAGGAAGCGTGTTGATCGAAGGTACTGAGTTTTCTGAAGGTCGTGGTACCACCAGAAGTCTTGAGTTATTTGGTCATCCCGAATTAGATCCATTCAGCTTATCCCCTCTTCTTAACAAAGAACTCTCAAAGGCAGGATTATCGGGTTTTGTTCTGAGACCAACGTTCTTCAAGCCCACCTTTCAGAAACATATGGGTAAGGTATGTGGTGGTTTTCAATTCCATTGCACTAATCGAGATGAATTTGAACCATGGAAACTGATGCAACATAGCTTAAGAATTCTTTATCATGAACTTAATCTGGAGAAATTCTGGAACACCGATCCCTATGAATATGAAACAGATGGATTAGGAATCGACTATATTAATGGCACATCTGACATAAGGGAATGGATTGAAAGCAATGGTTCTCCAGCGGAACTAAACGAGCTTGAAATCAAGGGACAAATAGAATTCAAAGAAAAAAGAAACGAAGTATTGATTTATTAGTGAAGAGCACTACAGTTCCGATTTTGATTTCATCAGAACCATAATTTTCTGGCTTGAGCCTTCTGGATCTTGTTCAAATTCCAGAAGTTGATCGCGAAGTTTAGGATACTTGACCGATTTGTCAGCACTACAGTCTAAATCGTAATAATTGGATATAGTATTTAGATCTAAAAGTAAGATATAGCGATCAATTTTGGGAGCATAGGTACCGAGCAAAATATAACCCACGCCATATAAATCATTATTCAAGCCAAAAGGATTGCCTTCTTCAGGCAGTATGCAGGAGTTCCCTCCAGTAACTTCAAAGATCTCTTTGGTTTCGTGCTTATAAAAAGCAGTAAAGTATTCCTGATTCTTCATCCCCCAAATATTCATATATTTTCCTATTTCTGTTATGGAAAGAATCTTATTTTCTGAGTTTATGAATGGAAATGGACCGGGTATAAGATTTCGGTCAGGTCCACCTTTTGAGAATCCTATCACATGAGTTGGAGTAACGTCACCAAGAGGAGAAATAGTATATAAGGTATCTTCCAAAGGTTCCCAAAAAGTCATTCGGTCAGGATTAACTTTAAACATCGCATGAGGGATAAAATTATTTTGGAGATTTTCATCATTGGCACGTTGTAAAATACTTCTTACCAGATTTAAATCTTTATCAAATACTGTAAGTGAAGCGTATCCATCCATCGCTTGATAGGGGCGTTTGCTCACTAGCACAAATTGATTCTTGTTGATAAACTCAATACCTTGTGCAAACCTGGACGGCGCGATTTCCTTGGTGCTGATTTCATTGATAAACAGTCCTTTTATTGAAAACTTCATCAATTTGTTGATACCGGTATCATAGACATAGATAAATTCTTCATCAGAATCCATAGTGGCTTCTTTGGGAATACCAAACTCTCCAGGACCTTTCCCCTTTTTACCTATGGCCCGGATAAACTTCCCTTTGCGATCAAAAAGGACCAATTCTGCCCCTTCTGAATCTACGACCAGGATATACTTGTTTCCAATTGAATAGCAATTGGAATACCTGAAATATGAATCCACTTTAGACTCTAAGGGAATTATCTCCACTTCGTCAATTAACTCACTTGCGTTCAAGTTTCTTTGTGTTTCAAAGGCTTGTAGAACATCAATTTCTATGATTCCATCGGGTGATTCGTCCGAATCTCCGTTGCAAGAAGTTAGCACAAAGGGAAAGAAAAGGGATATAAAAGCTGCGAAAACCCATTGATGGGAAGAAACAATTCTAGTCATTCTGGTTCAATATTTAGTGAAGTGAGCTTCAGGATTAACAACGTAAAAGGAGAAAAGCTTATTGTTTCTAAAGCATAACAAACAGAAAATAGGACAGAGCTATTCTTTCAAATATGGGAAACTGATATGAATATCCTTTGCTCCTTTTTTTTGTCAAAAGTCAGTCCCGTAATTTTTTGTTGATAAAATAAGTCTACCCACTTCGGTTAGAAGATAGGTATATAAAAAACCCTGGGGAGGGGAAATGACTATTATTTATAATGCAATAGAACCATAAGAGGAAGCTCTTCTCCAGTATATCCCTCTATCATATCAGCAAGCTCATCACGCTTTTCAGGCATTAAAACGTTCCGTTCTCGTAAGCACTTAAAATTTGTATTAATTGAAGCACGATCCAAAAAGATCGGGTAGCTCGAGAAGGTTTGTTCAGGGAAGACGCCAATCAAAACCGGATTATATCCAAAGAGGTCGTTATTGATAGTAAAGAGTACCTGATTAGCATAAAATGATGAGGTATCACAGCTGCAATTACTCTTCCTTATATTCTCTCACCAGGGATTCTATAGTTTCTTTAACAGAAATAACTTTGGTAGCCTTATATGCATTTGATCCTGCAAAGGCATAACCATTGTAAAAATTCCCCTTCTGGGCATTTACCAGAACAGCAACAATACAATAGGGTGTAGTTTTAATATCACAGGTTCTTAAGCATTGGTAAGGACATTTTATCGGACGCTTCTCACCCCTCCTTACTTTAGCTATAAATTCATTAAAGATAGCTCGTCCTGGCATACCAACCGGACTGTTAACGATTTCCATATCTTCTTCCTTGGAATCGATGTAAGTCTGTTTAAAATCCATGGAAGCATCACATTCATCGGTAGTAACAAAACGTGTTCCCATCTGAACACCAGATGCACCCATATCCATAATATTTTTGATATCCCCACCTGTATAAATTCCACCCGCAGCAATCACAGGTATTTTAGTCCTGTATTTTTCTTCGAAATATTTCACCTGTTCAACTACTTCAGGTAATAGCTTTTCTAATGCAAAATCAGGATCGTCAAGCTGCTCCCTTTTGAAACCCAGGTGTCCACCAGCTTTTGGCCCTTCAACGACAATTGCATCAGGCAAATAATCAAACAGTCCTTTCCATTTGGAACATAGTATTTTAGCAGCCCTTCCTGATGACACTATGGGTACAAGTTTTGTTTTTGCCCCTTCTGTTAAGTATTGAGGCAGATTTAAGGGTAGCCCTGCACCAGCAAAAATGATATCAATCCCTTCTTCTATAGATGTCTTCACCAAATTAGAAAAATTGGTTAGGGCCACCATAATGTTTACGCCCAATACGCCATCAGTCATGGCCTTTGCCTTTTGAATCTCCTTCTTAAGAGCTCTTGCATTAGCTTCAAGAAAGTTTCTAGCATAATCAGGCTCAAACATTCCAAGACCAGCTACAGCTATCACACCTACCCCACCATGGTTAGCTACTGTCCCTGCTAATCCTGACATTGAAACACCAATACCCATTCCCCCTTGTATAATTGGGAGTTTAATCTTCAGATTGCCTATATGTAATTCTTCCATTTCTAAAATTCTTCGTTATAGTAGATTGTGAAAATACTTCTTTATATGTATCCTCTGGTTAAAAGACTCAGATAATTTCAAACTCAACGAGAATATATGTTACATACATCATCAAGGAAATTAGTATATAATTAAATAATAAACGGCATGAGAGTCAAATCAATCTATAAAATCGAGTAGGCAGATAGGGATTACTTCCCTATGTGTCCTCTCACACCTCCTTTAGATTTACGACAATAATTTAGAAGAATAGTTTAAGTTAACCAAAAGAGTAAAGAAGAACTAATCACAAGCCTAAGTTTTGGGCTTTAACTTGTTTTGCAGTCAAACCCGGCAGTACCAGCCTATAATGTGGTTTCTGTCCGTAGGCCAAGAAGTTTGGATTAGGCTTACTTCAGTTTCCACCTCACAATGGGCGCAGTTTGAGTGTGGATGTGGTATTGCTGATGCGACAAAAGACTTATCGGTTTGTCCTTTTCATACCTATGAAGCATATTTTTCCTTACATTGATTTCCTTAATCAACTGGTTTGTTGCTATGAAAAAACTATTTCTTGCTTTTATCCTGATATTATTAATTCTTCCTTTTCAAGATGGATTAGCTCAAAAAGATTTCACAATCAAAGATATCATGAGCTCCGGATTCCCGTCCAGATTAGTAAACTCAAAGACAGCCGATCTCGTTGCATGGGTGGAAAGCCAGGAAGGAGTTAGAAACATCTTTGTTTCTAATGGAAAAGAAACTCAGCAAATAACTAACTACTCTAAGGATACCGGTCAAGAGATTTCAAACCTTATAATAAGTCCCGATAATACTTTTCTTATTTTTGAAAGAGGTGGAGCACCAAACCAACAAGGCGAAATACCAAATCCCTTAAGCCTTCCAGAAGAAGCAAAAAGACAAATCTGGAAAATTAATACTGATGACAAGAAGCCCGTCCTGATTTCTGAAGGAAATAATCCTGTTCTTTCATTTGATGGAAAAACTCTATTATTCAGCCGGAGAGGACAAGCCTGGAGAAAAGATTTAAGCTCAGAAATGGATGCTGAACAGGTATTTTCTGTGAGAGGAGCCGTCAGCTACCTGAGATGGTCACCGGATAATACTAAAATTGCTTTTGCAAGCATGAGAGGCGATCATTCATTCATATGTATTTATGACTTAAATACAAAACTGATAAGCTTCATATCACCAAGCGTTGATCAGGATGTTGAACCGGTATGGTCGCCTGATGGAGAAAAAATCGCTTTTGTCAGAATGCCAGGTGAATCTCAAGGTCTGCCCTTCACACCCAGAAGAAGTGCTCTACCATGGAGCATCCGTATTGCTGATGTTAAAAGCAATTCTTCAATAGAAATTTGGAAAGCAAATGAAGGTCAGGGAAGTGCATTGAGAGGGATTTCTTCTGCTCAACAAATCTATTGGTCTAATGATATGAAACTGATTTTTCCCTGGGAAGGAGATGGTTGGACCCATTTATACTCAATAAATTCTGATGGATCAGACTTGAAACTACTCACCCCGGGAGAATCAGAGGTGCAATTTGTTAGTATATCTCCCGACAAAAAAACTATGGTATACTCAGGCAATGAGGGAGATATCGACAGACAGCATGTATGGCGAATAAATTTGGCTAACGGAAGTAATAAGCAAATAACCAGAGGTGAGGGCATCGAATGGGCTCCCAATATAACCCTATCGAACAAGATCTTTTGTTTGGCATCAGGCTCGAGTACCCCAGCTTACCCTGCAATATTGGAGAAAGGAAGAATTAGAGAAATAAGATCAGATTCCTATAATTCAAACTTCCCTGATGGTAAGCTTGTGAAACCTGAACAAGTCATTTTCAATGCCACAGACGGGATGAAAATTCACGGACAGTTATTCCTGCCACCTAACATGAAGGAAAGTCAAAAATACCCGGCTGTCCTGTTTTTCCATGGAGGTTCCAGAAGACAAATGTTTCTTGGATACCATCACAGTGCTTATTATCATAATGCATATTCACTCAATCAGTTTCTGGCAAATAATGGATATATCGTTATGTCAGTAAATTACAGAAGTGGAATAGGTTATGGAATGGAGTTTCGTGAAGCCTTAAATTATGGTGCTAGGGGTGCCAGTGAATTCCAGGATGTGCTTGGTGCCGGCCTTTATCTTAAAAACAGAGCTGATGTTAATGCTGAAAAAATTGGCTTATGGGGAGGTTCATACGGGGGTTTCCTTACTGCAATGGGCCTGGCAAAGGCCTCAGACTTATTCTCGGCCGGTGTTGATCTCCACGGAGTACACAACTGGAATGTTGTTATAGGGAATTTTGATGCCGGTTATAGCCCTGCTAAATCAAAAGAGGCAGCGAAACTTGCATTTGAATCATCTCCCATAGCCTATATGGATAGCTGGAAATCCCCTGTTCTCCTCATCCATGGTGATGACGACAGGAATGTACCCTTTAGCGAAACAGTTAGCCTTGTTGAAAGCCTTCGCAAAAACAAAGTATATTTCGAACAACTGGTATTCCCAGACGAGGTACATGGATTCTTACTCCATTCTAGTTGGGTGAAGGCCTATGAAGCTACATTTGATTTTTTCGAAAGGAAGCTAAAAAGAGAATAAATCCAGGCTTTGATTTTCCCAGATTGATGGGCTCTTCTGAGAGTTCACCTTGAAGGGAGTCAGTTTTCCTGAGCCAAGCTTAATGGCCACATGCTCTTCCAAGTTTTTTTTAGGCCAATAACCAAAGGTACTTTTGCCAATATCGATCTGTTCTAATAATTTCATATTTGACAAACTTTATGCTGTACGCATGGCGTAAAAAATATCAAATGAGATTAAAACAATCCCTGCGATATTGCATCCTTTGCAGATATTATATATTCCGGTCAAAATGGCTCTTCACGTTTGTGGAGGTTTAATTGATGTTATAATCATCATAAGCAATTGATATCTTAACGATTAGCTCGTAATTTATATTTATTCTTAAAACACAGATACTTGACTTATGTTGGGATCAGAACAGACCATGCAAGCACAAAAAAACCGGCTCAAAAGAACCGGTCAATATTATACTGCACTCCAACGTCCATCACACCCACACTACTTCCACACACAAACCCACACCCATTTGCGGAGAAAGAGGGATTCGAACCCCCGGTGCCCCGAAAGGCACAACGGTTTTCGAGACCGCCCCGTTCGACCGCTCCGGCATTTCTCCGATCGTCAAAAATAGTGAAAATTCTGCATCATGCAGTTCATATTTAAAACATCAGATTTATTACTTTTACCTCCATGCAGAATCGTCGAAAAAAAAGAATCGGAAGTCTGATTTTCATTACCATGTTTTTACTTAACAGTATTGCTGGTATTTCTCAGGATACAACAGTGAAGCTTGGTCTGCTAAAATATGGAGGCGGAGGAGATTGGTATGCCAATCCTACTTCTCTTCCAAATCTTGCAAAATTTTGTAATGAAAGCTTGAATTTTAGCATTGATGAAGAGCCAGTTACAGTGGAAGTGGGGAGCCGCGATATATTTAATGTGCCTTTTGTTCATATAACCGGACATGGTAATGTGCTATTTTCAGAACAGGAGGCAGCAAACCTCAGGAAATATCTTCTGGCAGGGGGATTTTTACATATTGATGACAATTATGGCTTGGATCCTTTTATCCGTAGGGAAATGAGAAAAGTTTTTCCTGATACTGACTTTGTTGAAATTCCACCTGATCATCCGGTATTCCTCTCACCTTATGCATTTTCAGGAGGGCTTCCAAAAATTCATGAGCATGATAATATGCGTCCGCAAGCTTTTGGATTATTCTGGGAAGGCCGTATGATATGCTTCTATTCATATGAAAGCGATCTCGGAGATGGATGGGAAGATCCCGCCGTTCACAATGATTCAGAACAAACAAGATTGAAAGCATTAAGGATGGGAGCCAATTTATTGCATTTTGTTTTTACGAAATGATGGGCCGAATCGTGATTCGACCCTTTCTTACGGTTTCGTCAAGCGATGGGCCGAATCGTGATTCGACCCCTTGGGTTTTCGTCCTGCCTTCTTCAATGCTTGACTTAGAATCCATTCGATATGACCATTTATGCTTCTAAACTCATCTGCCGCCCATTTTTCAATAGCCTCATGCATCTCAGGATCTACACGTAATACAAAGGATTTCTTTTTTGACATACTTACCTGCTAATTGTGCAAGGTACCGGCGTTCACGATTGGACGGGCAGATTCATCTGAACACAATACAACCATTAAATTTGATACCATCGCAGCTTTTCTTTCCTCATCCAGGTTTACAATCTCCTTTGCAGATAGCTGATCTAATGCTAACTCAACCATTCCAACTGCACCTTCAACAATTTTCAGACGAGCTGCAACTACTGCAGTAGCCTGCTGACGACGAAGCATTGCTCCGGCAATCTCAGAAGCATAAGCTATGTAGTTTATTCTTGCTTCAATTACTTTAATTCCGGCAATTTCAAGTCTTTCAACCAACTCCTCGGCAAGATCATGATTGACCTCGTCACCACCTGATCTCAAAGTTACTTCAGCATCCTCATCTTCAAAATTATCATATGGGTAACTGCCGGCCAGCTTCCTCAGGGCTGCCTCACTCTGAACAACAACAAAGTGCTCATACTCATCTACATCAAATGCAGCTTTGAAAGTGTTCTCAACTTTCCATACCAATACCAAACCAATCATAATTGGATTTCCTACCTTATCATTAACCTTTATTGGCTGGCTGTCAAAGTTTCTGGCCCGTAGTGAGAATTTTCTTCGGACAAAAAAAGGATTAACCCAAAAAAATCCGTTTTCCTTTATCGTTCCTTTGTAATTACCAAATAGCACCAAAACAACCGATTCATTCGGATTCACAATAACCAATCCGACCATGCAGAATAAACTGATTAACATAACCGGGATATAAACTACCTTCATTGGAAGAAAGAATACTCCCAGGGTAGACCCAAGTAATAAAAAGAACCAGAATGTAAACATCAAGTAACCATTAGAACCTTTAAATTGATTTTCTTTTTTCATCAGTATATATTTTTATTTTATTTACCGGATGGAGCTCGCACAACAAAAACTATCATCCGTGTGTGGATTAAAATATTATTCCTTTTGTCATGCTCAATACATAATAGTATCATTTTGATATCACAAATATATCATGAATTTTGAAATTGACAAAAAAAAGGCCGGATTAATTATCCGGCCCTATCTTGAACTTTGAGGTAATTAGTTCAAATACAAGTCAATTTCATCCAAAGTTCTGGATTTTATGCATGAATAAGATTGCGCAAAATCTAAAATGGCCTGAACCGTCTGGTCTGACGGATTTTGGAATTCTGTCATTTCCAATTTGTTATAAATATCAGAATCATCCATTTCAACATCACAATCATCATACTCTTCTGTAAGTTTTTCTAAATCATTGACAAGATAGAATAGTGTAGTTTTTTTATGCATAGGCACTTTATTATTATTATCATTTAATAGCTAAACGGGCTTCTTATCAACTTATTATTCACATCTAAAAAAAAAGGCCGGCAAAAATGCCGGCCCGGACCAATACTCACTTACCATATCCTGATATCAGGAAACTGTGAGATTCATTTTATGCTCTTCAATTAATCTTCTCATATTTATCAAAGCATAGCGCATACGACCAAGAGCAGTATTAATACTCACCCCCGTTTGATCGGCAATTTCTTTAAAGCTCAAACCACAATAATGTCGCAGATAAACAACATTCCGTTGATCTGATGGCAGACTGTCCATTAAATATCTCACCTCGGATAGTATTTGATCCTGGACGAGAGAATCCTCAATGGTGTCTTCAGCCAACTTTTTTGAATTAAAAAGATCAACCTCAGTATCGTCGTTTGAGATTGTTTTTTGGTATTTCTGTTTACGATAGTAATCAATAATCAGATTATGCGCGATGCGCAGCACCCAGGAAACAAATTTCCCTTTATCCTGGTACTTACCCCTTTTTAATGATTTGATTACTTTGATAAAGGTATCCTGAAAGATATCTTCAGCCAAATGGGGATTTTTTACTATTAGTAGGATATAGGTATATATTCTACTTTTGTGGCGCTTGATGAGTTCTTCTAAAGAGCTCTGGTCACCATCGATAAACTGCTTAACAAGGACATGGTCCTCAAGACTTTGCAAGTTCAAAACTACCTCCTATTTATTATTGTTCAAGAAGTAGATTTTTTTCTATAGACTTTCCTCCTAAGGGTTATTGTTAAACTTGGTTTCAATATTGTAACGCAAAATTATAAAAAATATTTTACTTGATGTACATTTTTCTTTTTGCGTGAACAAAAAACTATTAATTTCACTCGATTAATTAATGAAAAGCATGCAAATATCATGCCCAAAAGCAACAATACAGAAAATAAAATAATAAGCCTTCGTGGTGGCCGGGTACATAACCTCAAGAACATCGATATTGATCTTCCCAGAAATCAGCTGATTATTGTTACCGGACTATCCGGATCAGGAAAATCATCTCTGGCATTTGACATATTATATGCTGAAGGGCAGCGAAGGTACGTTGAAAGTTTATCAGCATATGCCCGCCAGTTTCTGGGCCGGCTTGACAAACCGGATGTGGATAAAATTACCGGAATACCCCCTGCGATAGCTATCGAACAGAAAGTTAATACCCGTAATCCCAGATCTACTGTTGGCACTTCAACAGAAATATATGATTTTCTTAAGCTACTTTACGCCCGTGGTGGAAAAACATATTCACCTGTATCAGGAAAAGCTGTTCAAAAGCATTCAGTGGGAGATGTAGTTGATACTGTTCTGAGATTGCCAGAGAATACTAAAGTCATGATTCTCGCTCCAATGTTAACAAATAACGGTCGAAGTCAGGAGCAACAGCTTGAAATTCTGATGAAACAAGGGTTTTCGCGAGTTGAAGAGGACGGAAATATCAGGAAAATATCTGATATACTTGAAAATATTGATAGCCTTTGTAATGAATGCCCTGTATCAATTCTTATTGACCGAATACAGGTTGATCCCAAAGATGAAGACCTGTCTTCGAGATTGGCCGACTCAGTCCAGACAGCCTTCTATGAAGGTAGGGGTGAATGCAACATTAAGATATTTGAAGCCGGGGATAAAATAGTAAATCTAAGCTTCAGTGACCGCTTTGAAGCTGATGGGATACAGTTTAATTCGCCAACTGTTCATCTGTTTAGTTTCAATAACCCGGTTGGTGCCTGCCCAAAATGCGAAGGATTCGGCAGTACAATAGGAATTGACGAAGACCTGGTGATTCCAAATAAAAGTCTTTCAATATTTGATGATGCCGTTGTTTGCTGGAAAGGTGAGAAAATGAAATTATGGAAGGAAAGACTTGTCTTTAAAGCTTCCAAATTTAACTTCCCTATTCACAAACCCTTTTATCAGTTATCACCCGAAGAAATTTCCATCTTATGGTCAGGAAATGAATTCTTCGAAGGACTAAATGATTTTTTCATCCATTTACAGGAAAATGCATATAAAATTCAATATCGGGTTATGCTTGCCAGATACAGGGGAAAAACAAAATGCCCCGAGTGTAAGGGAAAGAGACTCAAGAAGGAAGCTGGCTATGTGAAGATCGGTGGTAAAGCAATAAGCGATCTGGTTGAACTGCCTGTTGATGAATTACTGCATTTCTTTAACGAACTTCAGCTTGACAGTCATGATCAGAAAATTGCTGACAGACTAATCGTTGAAATTCGCAATCGTCTGGATTACCTTGTAAAAGTTGGTTTAGGATATCTTAATCTAAACCGCACATCTAATACATTATCCGGAGGAGAATCGCAAAGAATTAATCTCGCCAGCTCACTTGGTAGTAGTCTTGTCGGATCACTATACATTCTTGATGAACCAAGCATTGGTCTTCATCCACGTGACACCAAGAGACTGATCGGTGTATTGAAGAATCTCAAAGAACTGGGTAACACTGTTTTGGTAGTGGAACATGAGGAGGAAATCATGAAAGCTGCTGACTTTATTGTTGATATTGGTCCACTGGCAGGGCGACTGGGAGGGGAGATTATTTTCAATGGACCTTTTAATAAAATGCTGGCAGAGTCAAATGGATTGACAGCCAAGTACCTTCGTAACGAAGACAAAATCGACGTACCGAGCTCAAGGAGGCCATGGAATAATTTCATTGAGGTAAAAGGTGCTTGCGAGAATAACCTCAAGAATGTGGATGTGAAATTCCCATTGGAAATACTTACTGTTGTAACGGGAGTTAGTGGATCGGGTAAATCATCTTTAGTTAACCAGATTCTTTACTCGGCTTTGGCTAAACAACTTCATGGACAATCAGGTTCAACTGGCAGGTATGGCGTCATCTCAGGTGACACACACATGATCAGCTCTATTGAATTAGTTGATCAGAATCCCATCGGACGCAGCTCGAGATCAAATCCGGTTACTTACCTGAAAGCATATGATGAAATCAGAAAATTATTCGCCGGATTACCACAATCGAAACTGAATGGCTTCAAACCCGCTCATTATTCTTTCAATGTTGATGGTGGACGATGCGAAGAATGTCAGGGAGAAGGCCTTATTAAAGTTGAGATGCAATTTATGGCCGATGTGTATCTGGTTTGTGATCACTGCAATGGAAAACGATTTAAAGATGAGATTCTTGACGTTAAATATCAGGGCTTAAACGTTCATGATTTGCTTGAATTAACAGTTGAGGAAGCCATCACTTTCTTTTTGAATCAGAAAGAAGCACAATCAAAACGCATTGCTTCAAAACTTCAACCATTACTGGATGTTGGTCTTGGGTATGTGAAAATGGGGCAATCATCCTCTACCCTATCAGGCGGGGAAAGTCAAAGGGTAAAGCTGGCCTCCTTTCTCTCCAAAGGACAGGACACCGGTAAAACATTGTTCATTTTTGATGAGCCTACCACAGGTTTGCATTTTCATGATATAAAAGTGCTTCTAAAAGCCCTGAATGCCCTACTTGATAAAGGACACACCATTCTGATAATTGAACACAATCCGGAGATTATTAAGTCTGCAGATTGGGTAATTGACCTTGGACCTGAAGGTGGAGATCAAGGAGGGGAATTAATATTCGCCGGTATACCAGAAGACCTTGCGAATTGTAAAAATTCATATACTGGCTCTTTCATTAAGCAAAAAATCTAACATAATTCTAAGGACATGACAAAGCCTGAACAAATTGACCCATTACATAATCAGGATTCTGAGATTTTCTTACGTGAAGTTGATTCCATACGTCAATCCGGTAGTCTGGATGATTTATCGAGGATTATTAATGCTTTGCATTATCAAAAGGAGCATCTTAATAAAAAAGCCCTGACCGATTTGCTGGCCGATATTAAACATGAGAAAATGACAGAGATCCTGATTGAGGCCATGAAGGATGAAAAGAATAATGCAATCCTTGCTGATCTGACTCAGATATGCTGGGAATCGAATCTGAATTTCACTGAGCATCTACCATTCTTTGCTAACATCTTTCTCAATCAGCAATATCTGGTTGCACTTGAAGCTTTTTCAGTTATCGAGAATACTTTTCTTGACCAAACTGTAACAGATGAGATTCGGGATGAATTGGTTGAAAGCATTAAAAATGGACTATCTGGTTTATCAGAACATACTAAACTACTTGCCGTAGATTTAATTCATGTCATTCAGGAATAAATGTAGTACAAGATTATTTTCAACCTGCCGGATGTTTTAGCGCCCTCCAAAAATCAGGGTACCCACACGAATCATCGTACTGCCTTCATCAACTGCCAGCTGATAGTCTCCTGACATACCCATGGATAATTCGGTAAACTGATCAGTTTTATCAAAATTCTGTATCCTGATCTCTTTAAAAAGTTGTGACAGCGAATTAAATTCAGATCTTATTTGCTCTCTATCTTCAGTATAGCTCGCCATACCCATCAAGCCTTTAAAATTGACATCGGGGTATTCCAAATTCTTTTCCTCCATGAAGAAATCACGAATCTCTTCATGTGAAAAACCATATTTGTTCTCTTCCTCAGCAATATGAACCTGAAGCAGAATACCAATTTTACGCTTAGCTTTTAACGCTTCTGCCTGGATTACTCCAAGAAGTTTTAATGTATCGACAGAATGAATTAGACTGATAAATGGGGCCAGGAGCTTAACTTTTTTAGACTGTAAATGACCAATCATGTGCCACTCAATATCCTCAGGCATCGCCGGATGTTTGCTTATCAACTCCTGAACACGGTTTTCGCCAAAAATCCTTTGTCCCGCCTCATACGCCTCCATTATAAGATCAACAGGCTTAGTTTTTGAAACAGCTACTACCTTAACTGAATGAGGGATGTTATTCTGCAGTTGCTCTATATTTGATTTTACCGATTTCATTTTTGGGGATTGCCAGTTAATTTCGTTCCGCAAATGTAAGCTTAACCCGACAAAGATCTCCATTGTTGCCATCTCTTCTTACGCAAGCTGACCATTCAAGTTCTGAACTATGTGACAATCCCACTGATACTATATCATTTAATTTACCCTCTGCCAGGAAATTAATACCAATTCTTGCAAGGGTTTTATCTTTTATCCATTCGATGGGAAGTTCATTAATAATCCAGTCGAGATATTGTGTATTATTCACATGCCAATTCACATCAATATGACTTGATCTTACCTGCAAGGGATCGTGCCAAAGCAGATCTGCCGGGTTCACTATTTTTTCAGCTCTTTTTTCCATGGCATGCTTATCCGGTAGTGTATTATTATCAACAACAAGGTCAATCCTCATCGGACGGCGTGTTTTTAGATTTACCTGGCTCCATGAACTTGTACCAGAGATCAGTGTCTTACCTGTTTTAGATAATATCTCAAAATCCCGAAAGGCCACTATACCAGCCATATCCTTTGGCCATGTTCTGAAAGTTATCTCCTCTTCCCATGCTGGCATTCTTTGGATCTCTGCTTCCACTCTGATTAACACCCAGAATATTCCCTTTTCAACCAGATTATAATAACCAAATCCTTTGCGTGCTGCATCTCTGCTTGCAGCATCCTGAAATAGTTCAAAGAGGGATGCTATTTTTAGATTCCCGAAGGGATCAGTATGATAGGTTGCAATTGCAAATGACTCTTCCCAAATAGGATTCATTCTATTATTATTATGTGGATAATGCTTTATTAATTATTAGCGATTGATCTGATCGATGATCATAAGAAGTGCACTTACAAGTGAGGCACCAAATTGCTCTGAGCGCTTAACTGACCATCCTGTTCCCGGATTCGGCAAATCTGCGTTGTCTTTGAAAGGCATCTCTACAGTCAGAGCCAGGCAATTAAATGTATGAGCAATATTTTTCGAACAAATTGACAAATTGGCTTTGCCCGGAGCATCAACAGGATAACCATATTCATCCTGGAAGTCAGGACTCGCGATTTTCCAAGCTTCAGTAAAACCAGACTGGTGTCTGGCCAAACGCTCATCAAATCCTGGAATTCCATCAATCCGCGAGACAAAATTGTATGGCAGCTCTTCATCTCCATGGATATCGAAGCAGAGGTCAACTCCCAGATCATTCATCATATTTTTCACAAAGTATACTTCAGGACCTTTTTCCTTGTCAGGATCTGCCCACTCCCGGTTCAGATCCCTACCAGCACCATTAACTCTGATATTTCCTGCTATCCCTCCATCAATATTCATGCTGGGCACAACATAAAAAACGGCTTTTCTTAATAGTTTTATTGCAGCCGGATCATCCGAATCAAGTATCCTTTCTAAAAAACCCTTCACAAACCATGAGGCCATGCTTTCACCTGCATGCTGGCGACCAAGAATCCATATCTTCTTTTTCAAAACTGAATTCTCTCCGATAGTCAGTAAATCAATATCCCTGTTCTGAACAGTTTTTCCGATAGATCTTAGAGAACAAATGGGTGATAATTGTGATTTTGACACAAGGCTTAAATGCTGTTCATAGCTGAATGGTGTAAAATACGCAAAATAGGCAGTGTTGTGCTCAGGCTTCAATCTGATTATCAGCTCTTTTTCATCATATTCAGTTTCACATCTGAACCAGTTCAATCGGTCATATGACACACATGTTTCATACCCCCTCCATCCGGTAGGAGAAAAGGCCTCACTTGCATTTAATATCCGAAGAACAAGAGCTTGCTTATTAACATCCTGTACTCTAAAATGAAACCACTGCATAAATTTAGCCCCTATATCCTTGCGGATTCTGAGATTTATTTCAGTAAAATCTTTGGTTTCTCGTGATGAATCAAAAATAATATTGCCACTATCGAAGTTTGCTGATACGATCATAATCTAATATGGTGTTTATTCAATTTGAGTTGCCAATTTCACAAAAAAATGCATTAAAATTGGTAATAAATTGAGATTTTTGCTCCATGCTTGGAAAATTTACTAATCTCGATGATATGATTGCACATGGCGAGTATGTGCAGCAGGATTTCAAATTTGGAATTACTGACTCGAGAAAGATAAGTCGTTCATTAAGTGCATTTGCAAATACCATTGGGGGAAGGCTGCTTATAGGGGTTAAGGATAATGGTACTATTGTGGGAGTTAAAACAGAGGAAGAGTTTTATATGGTTGAGGCGGCGGCTCAGCTTTATTCTGTCCCTGAGATTGATTTTCTAAGTAAGGCATGGAATTTTGAGGGCAAAACTGTTCTTGAAGTAAGGATTGAGGAGAGCACATTGAAACCTCATTACGTTAAAAACAGCGATGGAACTAAAAACGCTTATTTCCGCGTAAAGGATGAAAACATTCTGGCTTCGCCAGTTTTAATCAAAGTATGGCAGAAACAAAAACAATCGCGGGGTACATTAGTTAGATATTCTATACCTGAATCATTAGTGTTTAAATATCTCAGTGAGCATGACTACTTAAGTTTATCTAAATTTAAAAAGCTTGGCAGATTAAGACAAAAAGAGGCGGTTGAGACTCTGGCAAATTTATTGATTTTCGGTTTGCTGAGATTCGAATACACTGACAAGCAATACATTTATCGCTTAGCTGAGTAGACATATAACTTGTTTATTTCCTCCTGAAAATATATCCGGTTCCCCTGACTGTATCAATCGCGACAGACTTCTCATTACTCAGATATTTTCTCAATCTACTTACGAATACATCCATTGACCTGCCCAGAAAGTAATCATTCTCACCCCATAATTCTTCCAGAATATCTTCACGCTTAACCAGTTTATTCTGATGCTGCAGGAAGAATCGAAGTAACATACCCTCCTTCATAGTAAGTTTATGACTGTCTTCAGGCCCTTTCAGGACTAATTCTTCAAAAGAGAAATCATATTGGCCAATCTGGAATGACATAACCTCAGGAGAACCTGTACGACGCAGAATATTTTGTATTCGCAAAACAAGTTCATCAACGTCAAATGGCTTTGCGATATAATCATCTGCACCTAATTTCAGTCCCTTAATACGATCTTCTTTCAAGCTCTTTGCGGTTAAGAATAGAAAAGGAGTTTCAGGTGATTTTCGATTTATTTTTTCAGCTACTTCATAGCCATCCATCATTGGCATCATCACATCCAGAACGCAAATTTGAACATCGTTATCCTGAAACATCTCCCAGGCGGTTTGACCATCACGAGCCAATAAAACCTTATAGCCCTGCATTTCAAGATATTGAGAAAGAATATTACCTAAATCTGTATCATCCTCAGCCAGTAGAATTATTTGATCTGCCATTACTTGGTATTTTAATTGTAAAAGTACTTCCCTTCTTCAGTTTGCTGACTAGTTGAATTGTTCCACGGTGGGCTTCGATAATCTGCCTGACATAGAATAGTCCTAAACCTAATCCTTTAACTTTATGAATATTTCCGGTATGAACCCTATAAAATTTCTCGAAAACATGTTTGGCATTATCTTTTGACATACCAATTCCATTATCTTTTATGATCAGAATTATCTGATCGGTATACTCGCAGCTAAGAGAAATCTCCGGTTTTTTGTCAGTATACTTAACTGCATTGATCAACAAGTTGTGTAAAGCCGTTGTAATTTGTGTTTCATCGAGAAAAACCTCAAGTTTTGGATCTATTTTACAATCCTGAAGGATTGTCATATCCAAATCTTTACATTCCCATTTAAAAGCTTCGACCAGGTCATGAAGAAAATCGCCTAGAACAACCCAACGTTTATCCAGGTCAAATTGCTGTCTTTCCCACATACTGACGTCGAGGAGATGATTAATCTGCTTTGACAACTGCTTATTTTGACGGCCAATCACTTTAGCTGTGCCAATCACCTTCTCCGAATCACTGGCAAAATCACTATTACTCAGAGACTTGGTCGCTATAGCAATAGTTGACAAAGGTGTTTTAAGTTCATGGGTCATATTATTGATGAAATCTGTCTTCAGTAATGAAAGCCTTCGTTCCTCCAACATATTTCTTAAAATAGTAATAAATATGAAGCCTATTACAAATAGTGCCACAAGCATTATTGCCATCATTCCGGCTATTTGCCCTAATACCATCTTTTCTTTCTCGGCAAAATCAATGAGTAACTCATAGTTGCAGCTATAATAAGAACCCCAATGGTTCACTCGTTTAACAGACAGGGCTCCATCCGGAATTCTCAGATCATCAACATACTCCCAATTAGAGTCTATTGTTTCATTGAAAATTGAAAGGGTATCGCTATAACCGTCAAACTCAATTTTATGAAATAAGATATGAACCTTGAACTTTGTTTTTATCTTCTTGTTTTGGAGAATCTTCTTAATGAGAACATCCATTTCCTGATTCTTCTCAAAATCTTCCTGTATCAGTTTTAATGTGATCTTTCTAAAACCTAATGTATCACTTGCTTTTCCGAATTTGTAATATTCAAACAATCGTTTGGTTTGTAAATCAAGATTATCATGAGCCACATCCAAACCAATGCCAGGTTTAGCTTCCTCGAATAGATCAAGACCATTAATTATTAATTCTCTATATTCAGTGTCGAACTTGTCTGTTTCTAATTTATATATTCTCAACACTGTAACTGCCTGCATCAGAATCAGAATGACCAGAGCCAGGATTGTAAAACCAATTTGTTTTTTAGAGTTCTTCATTACTTTGCTAAAATACAAGCAAAAGCCTTCGGTTTAACACATTAACAAGACATTAACCCTGTGTTAACAATTATGCTTTAGCTTTTCATATACTTTTGAAATGGATAACCAATACTTGTTTGCCATGAAAATAATCAAACATTCCTTATCATTAGTTATACTCGGTCTTCTAATTTCAGGACTAAGTGTACAAGCTCAGTCAAAAAAAGAGATTGAGCGAAAAAAAGAGAAGAATAAGCAAGAAGTTCTGCGCCAGCTTGAAGAAGAAATAAAGAAGGATCAGATTCTGAACATTGAGGAGAACATGAAAGCTCTGCAGGAATCAAAAATTCTTCAGGAAAAGGAACTCAAGGCTCTATTTGAAAATCAGCTAGGAGAACGTGATCGTAGCCTTAAAGAATACCAACGAGCTATTCAGAGGTGGCAGGATCATTCTGATGAAGAGATGCCCAGGCTTCCGCAAATTCATTTTCGCGAGTGGCCATCTAATCCAATTGAAGTAGAGGCTATTTCAGATTTAGGGTATCTTGGAATGTATTCAAGGAGCAAGGAAACAACATCACTGAATATTAGCAAAGCTATTGAAGACCTCACCTTCGATACTAAATTCAAATATGAGGTACAGGAGGGATCAAAGGATTTTCACTTTGGCGCCAATGGTACCGTTAATGAAGGCACTATACTAATCCGCTTAATAAATCCAGATGACGATACTATTCATGAATTTGAAATATCTCCGCTCGCTGATGTGAAATGGTCTCAGGTTTTTAAATGGGATAAAGAAGATGCGGATGATAATTATGGTACCTGGACAATTGAAGTTTCAGCCAAACAGGCTACTGGTAAATATAACGTGTCAGTCAGAGCCAATTGACATCCCGGAAAACAACAAAAAAGCCGTTATTAGCGGCTTTTTTGTTGTTTATAATCACACTCCTAAGGATATTATCAGTCTAATTTATGTATTACTAATCCCGAGCGAAGTTTTGGTTCAAACCAAGTTGTTTTTGGTGGCATGATATTTCCAGAGTCTGCGATATCCATCAATTGCTTCATCGAAACAGGATAAAGTGCAAAAGCAACTTCCATTTCCCCACTATTAACTCTTTTTTCCAATTCACCCAAACCTCTGATTCCTCCAACAAAGTCGATTCTCTTATTTGTTCTAAGATTCTCGATTCCGAGAATCTCATTAAGAATCAGGTCAGAGCATATAGTTACATCCAGCACAGCAATCGGATCATTGTCATTGTAACGGCCCTCTTTTGCTGTCATGGAATACCAACTACCATCGAAGTACATTCCAAAATTGTGTAGCGAATCAGGCCGATATGCATCTTTCCCTTTCATCTCAACGACAAAATTCTCATCAAGCTTACTTAAAAAATCCTTTTTTGATAGCCCATTTAAATCTTTGACTACTCTGTTGTAGTCAATTATCTTCAATTGGTTATCAGGAAAATGAACAGCCAGAAAATAGTTATACTCCTCAGTTCCTTTATGGTTCGGATTATTCTTTTTCTTTTCATCCCCAACAAGTGCGGCAGCAGCAGTACGATGGTGGCCATCTGCAACATATGTGTAAGGGATTGCCTCGAACAATTCAGTTATTCTTCCGATTGTAGCATCATCATCAACTGTCCAAAAGTGATGACTAATACCATCAGGAGCTGTAAAATCATAAGCGGGATCGTGACTGTTAACCCAATCAGACATAAGTTTGTCAAGATCAGCATCTGCTCTGAAAGTAAAAAACACCGGCTCAATGTTGGCATTGTTTACACGAACATGAATCATGCGATCTTCTTCTTTATCAGGCCTTGTTAATTCATGTTTTTTAATCACCCCGGATTCATAGTCAGCAACTCCTGCAGCGCCAACCAGACCATATTGAGTACGACCGTCCATTGTTTGAGCATAGATATAATATAACTCCTTATCATCCTGAACAAGCCAACCTTTACTCTGAAACATATTGAACATCTCAAGTGCTTTATCGTACACTTTAGGTTCGTGTTCATCGATTCCGGCTTCAAAGTTTATTTCAGGCTTAATTATATGAAGTAATGATTTTTCATTGCCTGATGCTTCAACTCTTGCTTCTGCCGAATTCAGTACATCATAGGGTCGGGATGCAACCTCACTGGCAAATTTTTGTGGAGGTCTGACTCCTTTGAAAGGCTTCAATATTGCCATAATACAATTGATAAAATGTTAAACTATTACTTAATCTTATTAGTTTACCTGAAAATGATTGTCTCCTTTTTCAAGGTAATTTCTGATTTGCTCAGCAGCAGCAATACCTGCGTTGATATTTGCCTCTGCGGTTTGAGCACCCATTTTCTTCGGAGTAAAAAAGAATCTACCGGAGTAATTCTCTTCAATTAAACCAGCGCAATCAGGTGCAATATCCGACAGATATGAGAAATCAGGTCTTGCTTCCATCAGATCCATCAGCTCCTCTTCATGAATCACTTCTTTCCTTGCTGTATTAACCAGAACGGCACCTTTAGGCATTTTGCCCAGAAGTTCTTTCCCAATTGACTTTTTTGTTTCTGCATTTGATGGAATATGCAATGAGATAAACTGACAGGAAGAGTATAAATCATCAACAGAATCTACTGGTGTTATGCCTGCAGATTTAAGTTTTGCTCCATCCACAAATGGATCATATCCATAAACCTCCATACCAAATCCCTGGGCAATCTTTGCAACCAGGAGCCCAACATTACCAACTGCATGTATTCCGATCTTCTTACCTCGCAATTCAGTACCAGCTTTTCCATTGTACCCATTTCTGGCATGGTACACCATCATACCAATAGCCAATTCGGCTACTGCATTTGAATTCTGACCTGGTGTATTCATTACAACAACACCTTTAGCTGTAGCTGCTTCAAGATCAACATTATCGTATCCGGCTCCTGCCCTAACAACAATTTTCAACTGATCAGCATTTTCCAGGACTTCTGCAGTAACTTTATCACTTCGGATAATTAGTGCATCCATTCCCTTTACAGCATTAACAAAATCAGCTTGTTCAGGATACTTTTCAAACAAATGAAATTCATAGCCAGCTTTCTCAACTACTTCTTTTATTTCCACCACTGCTGCCGGAGCAAATGGTTTCACTGTGGCAACCAATATTTTTTTCATATTATCATACATTTTTTTGTTCAAACTCTTTCATTGCCTCAACTAAAACCTGTACACTTTCAAGAGAGATTGCATTATAGCAAGAAGCTCTGAATCCCCCAACAGAACGGTGTCCTTTTATTCCAACACAATCTTTTGAAGCAGCAAAGCTTATGAATTCAGCTTCCATTTCTTTATACTCTTCCTTCATGACAAAGCAAATATTCATTCTTGAACGATCTTCAACAGGAACGGTTCCAACGAACATTTTACTATCATCCATTGCATTGTAAAGCAAATCAGCTTTTTCCTGAGCTCTACGATTCATTTCATCAACACCACCCTGAGCCTTAACCCATTTTAATGTTTCACGAACAACGAAAATTGGTAATACCGGAGGTGTGTTAAACATCGACTCTTTCTCAATATGAGTACGATACTTCAACATAGTAGGTATGTTACCTCGTGTAACACTTTCAAGCATTTCATCTTTAATAATCACAAATGTTACACCGGCTGGCCCGAGGTTCTTTTGTGCTCCACCGTATATCATGGCGTATTTTGCAACATCAACAGGACGTGATAAAATATCGGATGACATATCTGCTATCAGTGGTACTTCACAGTCCATATCTTTAAGAATCTCTGTTCCTTTAATGGTATTATTGGTTGTTATATGAAAATAATCAGCATCTGCTGGTACCACATAATCTTTTGGCACATACAGGAAGTTATCATCTTCGGATGTACCAACCACATCTACCTCACCAAATAGTTTTGCTTCTTTGATTGCTTTAGTGGCCCAGGTTCCTGTATTCAGATAAGCTCCTTTATTATTTAGAAAGTTATACGGAATCATACAGAATTGCATACTGGCTCCACCACCAAGGAAAAGAACCGAATACCCTTCCGGAATATTCAATACTTCTTTGAACAGTTCAACAGTTTCATTAAAAATCGCCACAAATTCTTTCCCTCTGTGGGAGACTTCCATAATCGACTGACCAATACCGTCGAGATCAAGGATGGCTTTAGCTGTATTCTCTCTGGCTGAATCTGATAAGATGCAAGGTCCGGCGTTAAAAATATGTTTTCTCATAGCTTTAATTATTTGTAAAAAGGCAATTTGACAATTTCTGCTTTTATTGTTTTATTTCTTATCTGAATGAATATTTCTTTTCCAAATCCTGCATAAGCTGTATCGATGTACCCCATACCAATTCCCTGGCCCAATGCCGGAGCCATGGTACCTGATGTTACTATACCAATTTTTTCTCCATCCAGGTTTTTAATTTCGTAATCATGACGTGGAATCCCACGTTCTTTCATGAGAAAGCCTCTCAGTCTTCTGACTGGTTTGTCGGCTTTTTGCTGCTCCAACAATTCACGATCGATGAAATTATTTCCATCAACAAATTTTGTAATCCATCCCAAGCCACCTTCAATTGCTGAAGTTTGATCAGTGATATCATTACCATACAGGCAGAATCCCATTTCCAGTCTGAGAGTATCACGAGCACCTAATCCTATTGCCTGAATTCCAAATTCTTTTCCGGCATCCATCACTGCATTCCACAGTGTTGGTGCATCTTCATTGCTGCAATAAATTTCACATCCTCCCGAACCCGTATATCCGGTAGTTGAAAAAAGTACTTCAGGTATTCCTGCAAAAGAAATTTGTTTGAAAGTGTAGTACTCCATGTCTTCAACCTGCTCATCACACAATTTTTGCATTGCTTTTAAAGCCAAAGGCCCCTGAATAGCCAATTGTGCCGTTTCATCAGACGCATTCACCAGGTCTTTCCCGATAATCAGACCCTGATTCACTGCATGTTGTTGGCACCAGTCCCAATCCTTTTCAATATTTGCAGCGTTTACCACTAATAAATACAATTCTGAGTTAACTCTGTATACAAGTAAATCATCTACAATACCACCTTTGCCATTAGGAAAGCAAGTATATTGAACCTTACCATCGTATAAGGCTGCAACATCATTTGTAGTAAGAGATTGTACAAGTTTAAAAGCCCCTGGACCTTTAACCCAGAATTCACCCATATGCGAAACATCAAAAACACCTAACTTATTTCTGACTGCCATATGTTCATCCTTAATGCCTGAATATTCAATAGGCATTTTATATCCTGCAAATGACTCAAGACGAGCTCCCAATTGTTCATGGAAAGTATAAAATGGTGTTTCTTTCATAGGTTCAACAGTTTTCTCCAATAATTCAAGTTATTCAACAAATGTAAATAATTTTAGACCATAAAAATTATGATTAATGTTATCAATTCAAGTAGCTTTTTCAAAAAAAAAATATTTATTGTACTTTCGTCTTAAATTGACAATCAGCACAAATTATGGCCACACTTTTTACTTTTGCTAATTTGGATTACCTCGAAAGTATGTCAATGGGGAGTCAGGAAATGATCAATGAGATGATTCAAATCTTCTTAGATCAAATTCCGGAGTTTACAAATGGAATGAAGGAGCTACTGGCAGAGCAGAAATATTCTGAATTGGGTTCACTTGCTCATAAAGCCAAATCCTCAGTGGCGGTTATGGGAATGGATGAACTTGCTAAGGTTTTAAAAACTCTTGAATTAACTGCCAAGAACGGTGATTCCATTGAGGATTACCCAAAGTTAGTTCAAAGTTTTCTGGATCAAATTGAAACTACCGAACAAGAAATGAAGGATTATCTGGCAAAGAACTAAACAGCTGATAATAATAATCCTGGTGGTTTACTGGCTTCTATTGGCGTTTTGATTGTTTGAGTGATCCTTCGTACAAATCATATTTACTATATAAACATGGGATTGAACCATTTACCAAGTTTTTCTTAAAGCTAGGTCTTAGTCCAACATTTTTCAAAGCACTCATATTACCAGACAATACCCAGGCTTGATAATTTTTATAAAAATGCTTCAATCTACTTCCCAAACTACCGTATAAATTATTTATCTCGGGCATTTTTAAACGATCACCATAAGGAGGGTTCGTCACCATCCATCCGCCTCCTGAAGGAGGCACAAATGTTTCCATCGCTTCATTCACGAGTTCAACCTTCTTGAAAAGAGAAGAGCGGTGAAGATTTTCTCGTGCAATACGAATATTTTTTTGGGAAATATCCCCACCAACAATTTTCGCAACAAACTTGTCATGATGATAATCTTCTTCAGTTACATCAGAATACAGATCCTGATCAAAGCCATTCCAAACCTCAAAGCCAAATTTCTCTCGATACATCCCTGGTGGCAGGCCATGAGCAATCATTGCGCCCTCAATTAGCAAAGTACCTGATCCACACATTGGATCAACCAGGTTCCCCTTCCCTTTCCAACCCGCAATCAGGAGCAAGCCAGCGGCAAGTACTTCATTAAGAGGAGCCTGATGCAGACCGATACGATAACCACGTTTAAATAAGGGGTCACCAGAACTATCCAGAAAAACTTTTATTTTGTCTTCAGTAATATGTAATGATATCCTGAAGTCCGGATTTTCGAGATCAACCCTTGGACGACGTTTTGTTCTGTCACGTATTTGATCTACAATAGCATCTTTAGTTCTTTGAGCAATAAATTTACTATGAGTGAAAAACTCTGAATGCAGAACACATTCAATAGCTAAAGTCATGGAAGGATCCAAAACATCCAGCCAATCGTACTTCTTAATGCCATCATACAATTCTTCATCATTCCTGGCGCTAAAACTGAACACCGGAACGAGCACCTTAATGGCTGTTCTTAGAAAATAATTAGCACGGTACAGATCCTTTAATGAACCATTTATCTTAACCGCCCTGTTCAATATTTCAATATCACGAAAACCTAATTGGCGACACTCCTGAGCCAAAACATCCTCAAGTCCTTGAAAGGTTTTAATAATTAATTCGCTATTTTCGAGTACCATGATCAGAGTTATTTGTATTAAATCCCCAGATTTCCAAAATCTTAACTGCCATTTGCAGTCGTGAATCACCCTGCCCTTTTATGATGGCATACGGTGCCGCAAGTTTAGTGATTTCCGACTCATATTTTGCATGTAAGCTCAGTCTTTTATCAGCATTTTCACGAACAGGGTCAGAAATCCAGTCTAAATCAGGATAACATAACAGATAATGTCCTTTAGCCATGATTTCATATACTTCAGAAAACCATTCAGGTACACTTTTATAAAGTTCTTGAAACCACACTTTTGTTATTACCAGTCCAGTATCAAAAAAAACAAGAGCTTCTTCCTGATATTTTTTTATTTGTATAAGCTGAATTTTCGCTATTGCTTCAACATCTTCCTGTGAGTAATCATGATCAAGCTTCTCCATATATTCCCTGGCAAATTCAGGAATCCATGGAACCTTGTAAATCTCTGACAATGATCTAGCTAATTCTGTTTTACCTGTTGATTCACTCCCTGATAGAAAAACAATCATAATGTTTCTTGCTTTATTTTTTTTAACCAGGATTGATAGCCGATAAAGGCAATAATGGTATAAATGATAAAAAGGACGGCAGTTGCAAATAATCCCTTGTATAAGTACAAAAAGATGGATATCGAATCTACGACGATCCAGACAATCCAATTCTCAATGTATTTTCTGGCCAGCATCCAGGTGCCAATTATGCCTCCTGCTGTTGTTAGTGCATCCCAAAAGGGGACATCAGAATCTGTCAGGTAAGTTAAACCGAAAAAAAGTAACAACAACAATAGGCAAAAAACAAACAACAAATATGGATACAAACTAAGCGGAGCCTTTCTGGTTCTTATATTACCATCATTTGTTTCACTCTTCTTTTTCCACCAAATCCAGCCGTAGATACTGATTATCACATAATAAAACTGCAAGCCCATATCGGCATAGAGCTTACCCGAATAATATATATATATGTAAAAAACTGCAGACAGGATTCCAAACGGCCAAAGCAAGATCTTTTGCCTGACCGAAAAGAAGAGATAAATCAGGCTAATTACAACACCTGATACTTCAACCCAATTTTCAATTATCCATTTCACTGTTCAAAAAGTTCAGAGAGTAACAAAATACCTCAATTATTTACGGACAAAAATAGTTTTTTAATTTTTAGCTGGTAGTTCTTGAAGCTTATATCATTCTTTATCAAAAAATAAGTCTATCATCATTTGTTCGAGTCAAATTTTGCTAATTTCGTCTTGACAGTTTGATCTTCTCTCATGAATCCACTGAGATATCAGAGAGGAATCACAAGCAAGTAATTGTATTACAGATGAACCGAGCATAACAGAAAACAAAACCATCCTGACACAGGGATGATTGTTTTTGTTGTGCGAGCTCCATCCGACAAATAAAGTTTAATATATACGGATGAAAAAGCCCATTGATATCGATGATCTATTAAGCAGGGTTTCAGGCAATAGAGAATTTGCCTGTCGTATGTTGGATAGTTATTTTGCTAACTGGATGGAGAGACAGGAACAACTTGAGTATCACTTAAATCATGAAAATTACGATGAGCTCTCTGATTGTGCACATCAATTAAAAGGGATTCTGGGTAACTTATCCATTACAAAAGGGTTTAACTTACTTAATTTGATCTATTCTGAAGCAAAGCTCAAAAACCCAAGAAGAATCGTTACACTTCTGAATAAACTTAAGAAGGAGATAAGAGCAGCAGAAACATTTTACAAAGAAAACCATAATCTATTTCATACTTAATTATTATCAATGTCCCATGCTCCACTAAGCATGCTGGGGTCAAAACATAATGAACAAGGAAGAACAATTAAGCCCTGAAAAAATCGAAATTCAACTTCTGTTTGAAGCTGTTTTTCAACGTTATGGATATGACTTTCGTGAATATGGTAAAGCTCATGCAAAAAGAAGAGTATTGCACAGGCTGGCATTGTCAGGCTTACAATCAATTTCCGAATTACAGAATAAGATATTATATGATGAGAAGTTCTTTCAGATATTTCTGCAGGATCTTTCAATTAATACTACGGAGATGTTTAGGGATCCGGCATTTTTTTTAGCAATCCGTAAGCAGATCATTCCGATTCTCAAAACATTTCCATTTCTAAAGATATGGCATGCTGGCTGTTCAACTGGAGAGGAAGTATACAGTATGGCCATACTTTTAGAAGAAAAAGGCTTGTATAAGCGAACTCAGATATATGCCACTGATTTTAATCAAAATATATTGGTCCGCGCTAAGGAAGCAATTTACCCTGCAGAGAACATGAAAGATTTCACTCGAAATTATATTAAAGCCTGAGGGGAATCAAGTTTCGCTGATTACTATAATGCCCGATATGATTCTGCCATAATTAAACAATCGTTGAAAGAAAATATCGTTTTCTCCGACCACAATCTCGTAACGGATAGTGTTTTTGGAGAAATGAACCTGATAATGTGTCGTAATACATTGATATATTTTAATCTATCATTGCAAAATAAGGTAATTAAATTATTTAGTGACAGCCTGGCTCCTGGTGGTATTTTATGCCTTGGTTCAAAAGAGAGCCTGACATTTTCAGAACATAGAGATTTATTTGAGCCTGTTAATCTAAAACTTAAGATTTTCAGAAAAAAGTACTAGTCCAAGCTCCCTGTGAAAAAGAAAAGAGCAT
>Ga0233437_1000663_pt1 | contig 74702 bp, 62 predicted proteins | sample SI_122_August201_FD_182714 | JGI IMG/M metagenome (GOLD analysis project Ga0233437, IMG submission 182714) | Seawater microbial communities from Saanich Inlet, British Columbia, Canada - SI_122_August2016_200_MG | ecosystem: Environmental > Aquatic > Marine > Inlet | place: Canada: British... | reverse complement strand
TGGTGAAAGATAACGCAGCATATGGAGTCTCTTTGTTAATACTTCAAATTAATCAAGTATTTTCCATTACAGAAAACTATGGTGCTAATCTAACGGTCCTTGGTCTGTTGGTCCCACAGGCCAAAGGCGTCACGTCGGCGTCACCATGGCGTCACGTCGGCGTCACCAAAGGCGTCACGTCGGCGTCACCATGGCGTCACGTCGGCGTCACGTTTTCCCGACTCCCGCTTTCACAGCTTCGCCCTTACTTCCCACAAGACAATGCCCACAGAAACTGAGATATTAAAAGAGTGTTTAGTGCCGGATTGGGGGATTTCAATGCATTCATCCGATAGGTCAACAACTTCCTGATCTACTCCTTTGACTTCATGACCAAAAATCAGGGCGAGAGGGGTTTTTCCATTTAAACTTAGATCTGGTAATTGGGTGCTATCCACTGCCTGTTCAACTGACATAATAGTATATCCACTGGAGCGAAGGTCTTCAATAGCTTCTTTGGCAGTAGCAAAATATTGCCATGGAACTGAATTTTCGGCTCCCAATGCAGTTTTATGAATTTCACGATGTGGTGGACAGGTACTTATACCACAAAGAATCACTTTCTCAAGTCTGAATCCATCGGCAGTACGAAAAACACTACCTATATTATTGAGACTTCTTACATTATCCAGGACCAAAACAACCGGATTTTTCTTATTTCTATTGTATTCCTCAGCGGATATCCGGCCTAATTCCTCGTTTTTGAGTTTTCTCATTTAATCAAAATCAAGTTTGCTAAATGCAAAGGAAATGAATTATTAATTCCATCTTTGCTAAAGTCAAAAAAAGTTTACAAATTCGTCTTTCTTCACTGAAATTACAATTAATTAAGAACACATGAATCTTCACGAATATCAAGCAAAAAGCATACTCAAGGAGTTTGGGGTACCTATTATTGAAGGGAAAATGGCAGAAACAGTTGATGAGGCTGTTGCTATTGCTCAGGACATTCATGAGCTAAACCCAACAGATAAGTGGGCAGTAAAAGCTCAAATTCATGCTGGGGGCAGGGGCAAAGGAGGTGGAGTGAAGATTGCATCATCAATTGAGGAGGTTAAGGAATTTGCTGAGGACATTTTAGGAATGACTTTGGTCACTCATCAAACCGGACCAGAGGGCAAATTGGTTAGGAAGCTTTTAATTGAACGTGGGATGTATTATCCTAATGCTGACGGTGTAGTTGATGTGAAGGAGTTTTACATGGGTGTGTTATTGAATCGTAAAACTGGCCGTAATATAATTATGTATTCTACTGAAGGAGGTATGGATATTGAAACTGTGGCTAAAGAAACCCCACACCTTATCTTTACTGAGGAGATTGAGCCAGGTCTCGGAATTCAGGGATTTCAGGCCAGAAAAATTGCCAGTAATCTGAAGGTGAAAGGTGCAGCCTTTAAAAATATGGTAAAATTTGTTTCAGCTCTGTATAAAGCCTATGTAGGAATTGACGCATCGATGGTAGAAATTAATCCGGTTGCCAAGACATCTGATGATCTCATTATGGCTGCAGATGCTAAAGTCAACATTGATGATAGTGCTTTATTTCGGCACAAAGACATAGAAAAGATGCGGGATATTCATGAAGAAGACGCATCAGAAGTAGAGGCTTCAAGGTATAATCTGAATTTTGTTAAGCTTGATGGTAATGTAGGTTGTATGGTAAATGGAGCCGGATTAGCAATGGCCACTATGGATATGATCAAACTATCGGGTGGGGAACCAGCTAACTTCCTTGATGTTGGTGGTGCCGCAAGTGCAGAAACAGTTGAAGCCGGATTCCGAATTATTCTAAAAGATCCTGCTGTTAAGGCCATTCTGATAAATATTTTTGGTGGAATTGTTCGTTGTGACCGTGTGGCTCAGGGTGTTGTGGATGCATATAGATCATTTGGCGTAATACCTGTCCCGGTTATTGTTCGCCTGCAGGGAACCAACGCTATTGAGGGTAAGAAGTTGATTGATGAATCGGGCTTAGAAGTTAGCTCGGCAATTACTCTTGAGGAGGCTGCCCAATTGGTGAAGAAGATGATGGCATAGTACAAATGAATATGGTGTGAGCACCACACTGATCTATTTAAGGGGCTAATCCTAATTATCAATCAATGTTGTCGTTGACAGGTAGTCCTTTATTATTGGCGTCTGACCGGCATGGTCATGCATCTTGCTCCACCTCCTCCTCTTGCCAGTTCAGCACCATCAATTGTTATAATGCATTTATCAAAGTGATCAGGATTAGTTTTACCTGAAATTACGTCTTCAGCCGGTAAGATTTCATAACCGTGTTTATTTAATTCCTCAAGAGTATATACATTACGGTTATAGCCTATTGCTTTTCCGGGAGCAAAAGTGAAGAAATTAGCTCCACTATGCCACTGTTCTCTTTCCTGGATATATGGATCTCCCGTACCACCACAGGAAATTGTTTTAATATCCATACCCAGTTTACGTAAACCATCCGGCAGGTTTTTAACCTGATTAATTGAAACCCGACCCTTATGAATGCTGATTAGTATGGTTTGATGCTTGGTTTGTTTGCTAATAAGAGGCTCATAAACAAGGCATTCGTCATGATTTAAATTGGTGAAAACCATATCCAGATGAATGAAAGACTCTGGTTTCTTGGGTAGTTCCTGAACCAGGATGTTCTGAGTCTGACGAGTTTTCTTGAAATGATCAACAAGAAAGTCAATTCCTTTTGTACTAGTTCGCAAGCCAGCTCCTGCCAGAAGGATTTCATCAGTGACAATCTGGATATCTCCACCTTCTATTGTCAGGTCTTTAGTATTGTTTGTCCCTTTGTCAGGATTAATAGTTGGTGATTTCAGTAGTGGATGGAACTTGAAAATCGCCTCCATGATTTGTGTTTCTCTCTTTCTGACAGGACTAGCCATATTGCCGATCAGGACTTCCTTCCCAATAACCATGGCACTATCGCGTGTAAAAAAGAAATTGTGTAATGGACGAAGCTCATATCTTTCCTGGCTGAGAAAGCGTGAAAGATTGTCACGCCTCAATGGAACTCCTTCTATCAATTGTGAGGCAAGGGTTTCATCAGGAATCGAATTCAACTCATCAAACAAAGTGCAATCTTCTTTACCCTGACAGATATCTTTGAGCAGGAATGCTTTTGCGGCAGGATTGGGTAATATTTCCGTGAGTATTTTTTTTACCTGGTATACTGTACTGACTTTCTCGAGAACTCCTGACAGTTGCAGATATTCAGGTTTGGCAATATGTAGGTTTAGAATATCTGAATATAATGCTCTTTCAGCATTTGCAGGGGTCATATTTTCCACTTCACTTCCCGGCGTATGCAGTATCACTCCTTCAAGTTTACCGATCTCAGAATTAATATTCGCCTGATTATGAGTATTCATGGCATTTTTATTTTTTTGCGATGCGAAGATACACATTACCCTGAAACATAAAACGGGGGTAAAACGTTTTATAGGCATAATTCTTGCTATTTTTGATTATGATAAAAACTCTGGTGACCATTATTATAACTACGTGGTTTTTTTTAGGTCAGGAGATGTCTGCTCAGGTAGTCACTAAAGCTCGTGTTGATTCGGTGATGAATGCGCATGTTCTTGGAGGTGATTCAATTCCCCATATTGACCTTAATGAGGTTACAGTGAGGCCTGAGCGAGTTTTTAAAAACAGGCGGGATGCGAGAAGATACTGGCGCCTGGTTTATAATCTCAAGAAAGTAATGCCCCTTTCGAAAATTGTTGCAGCCATGGTTATCCAAGTGGATGAGCATTTGGATGATTTTGAGACTGATAGGGAAAAACGAAAATACGTAAAGAGTGTGGAGGATAGTTTGTGGAAAGAATATGAGCAAGATATGCGGAAATTGACAATTTCGCAGGGGAAGCTATTATTTAAATTAATTGACAGGGAGACTTCCGCAACAACATATTTTTGGATTCAGGAATACCGTGGCAAGGTATCAGCATTTTTTTGGCAGGGAATTGCCAGATTGTTTAGTTCAAATTTGAAACTTGAGTATAATCCTGACAGTGCGGATAAGCTAATTGATGAGCTTATCCGGGATATTGAAAAGGGATATATCTGATCAGATAAGCTTTAATAGTTCTCCCACGGTGTTTTTTGCTCCTTCAGCAATATCTATCAATGAGCTATCCAGCATATAGCAAGAATTGGTAACAACTTTGTTTTTCCGATCAATGCTAACTTCCTGCTGTTTTGTTTTGATCGATTTCCCACCCATTTTGTCAATTGCCTCTGATGTACCGGGATCTTGTCCGATTGTAAGCTCAACCCCGGGAATTAATTTAGCCAGGATTACTGGTGCTATACAAAGGGCTCCAATAGGTTTACCTGCCTTATGAGTTGCAGTAATTGCAGCCTCAGTTTCAGGATTTATTTTACAATCAGGACCGTCGAATGCAAAACTTGAAAGGTTCTTAGCTGCTCCAAATCCTCCGGGTAAAAGGAGGACATCAAAATTTGCCACTTCATACTCTGCAAGAGGTTTAATATTTCCCCGGGCTATCCTGGCAGATTCAAGGAGAACATTACGGGATTCATCCATTTCTTCTCCTGTTATATGATTGATTACATGATGCTGTTTTATGTCAGGGGCAAATATCTGGTAAGTACATTTGTGTAAATCTAAAGCATACAAACTCATTACTGATTCATGGATTTCGGCACCGTCATATACACCGCTTCCTGAGAGGATTACTGCGAATTTCTTAGCTGACATATTCAGTTTTGTATTGGTTACACTCAAAATTACTTAATCAAAGGCTATAAACAAATAGATAGCTTTATTTTCCTGAGCCCTGCATAACCGTTTTGATGGTGTAGATCATGATTTTCAGATCAACCAGCAGCGACATGTTCTCAATATAAAGAATGTCATATTTCAGTCTTTGAATCATTTCATCAACATCTGAGGCGTACCCGAATTTCACCTGACCCCAGGAGGTGATCCCTGGTCGTACCTTTTGCAGATGGTGAAATTGAGGAGCTTTTGCTACTATCTGGTCAATAAAAAACTGCCTTTCTGGACGAGGTCCAACCAGAGACATATCTCCGATCAGAACATTATAGAACTGGGGAAGCTCGTCAAATCGCATCTTTCTCATGAATAAACCAAAGCGGGTTATTCGGGCATCGTTTTGTGAAGAGAGAGCAGGTCCGGATTTTTCAGCGTCATTTACCATTGACCTGAACTTAAATATGACAAAAGGTTTTCCGTATCTGCCTATTCTCTCATGGCTGTACAGAATTGACCCGGGCGATGAAAATTTGACCCCCAGTGCCATGAATATCATTGCCGGGGATAGTACTATTAAAGCGAATATTGACAGTAAAACATCCATTATTCTTTTAAGACTTTCTTCCCAGGTTGGCATCAGGTCATGACTAATCTGGATAAGTGGCGTACCAATAATGGTGGACATCTTAACCATTCCGGTTAGGATATCATACATGTCTGGAATGACTTTTACAACAACATTACTTGATTCCAGTCGGTTAATAATAGTTTTGAGGAGTTCATGTTCATGACTCTCAATCGCGATCAAGACAATGCGAACATTATTTTCCTCAATTATTTTGTTAATGTTTTTTAATTCACCCAGATTCGGTAAATGGCTTGCCATTAAATACTTCTCATAATATCTGACGTTTACAAATCCGATGAATTTATTCCCGGTTGATTTTGGCTGTGACTCCATTTCTTCATACAACTCCAATGCCTTCTTATCAGAACCTACAAGCAGAGTAGGGAAACCAATAATTCTCTTATGGATTTTGTGAGTTGATGAGGTAGTAAAACTAAGCCGCGGAATATAAGTGATTGTAAAGTGAAGCGAGAAAAGAACAAAGAATGAGAGATAATAATTTGTATATACTACTATGGTGTCATCAAGAATCAGGGCAAAGAAGATCAATAATACACCAAGGAAGGTTGTTCCAATAGTCTGCCCGAGTTCACTTAATCGGGATTTTCTGTAAACATCTTTATAGTAACCTGTGGTATAATATAATAACAGCCACAGGGCCGGAAGTATTGCCAAGCCCAGAAAGTAGGAATCATTGAAATCTACCGGAATCGGATAACCAAACTTTTTTGGCTCAAAGTAAATTTTTCTGAACACAAAGAACAGGGTCCAGCTGGTACCAGCTGTTAAAAAATCACTTATCAGATATTTGGCAACCTGCCTTCTTGGATTCATTAATAATGGATGAGTTTGACATTGTCCAGATAAATATTTGCCGTTTCTTCATCTTCCAATTCGAAGGCAGCCCGGATGACTATTCTGAACAATTCAGTAGTACTTGCGTAAGTGGCTTTTGTACCCAGGTCAACATAGAAGCGTTTCCATCTCTCTGATGGTTTAATATAAACCAATGAATTCCATTCCATCATACCATCTTCGATAAGGTACATACCCACCTCGAAACCATTTGTGTTTTTGTAATCGAACTCCAGCAAAACAGGTGTAGCATTTTGTGGAAGCTCAATATCGTCATCAAAATAAGCCTCAAAATCTGCTGCATCCTTTGTTAAAAATATTGCACCGCTGTAATTACCTTCTCTTACCACATTACGTTGATTAATAATCGTAGTATCAGAATATACGGGATACAGAAAACTTACCCCGGGATCTTCAAACTCCTCAATCCACGGAAATTTGCAAACGTCTTTATATGTCGAAACAGGTTCGAGAAGATGAATCTCTTTTTCGTGAAGTTCCAAATCAATTATCACCGGTTCATAAAATGGATAGGCTATTCGACTGGCTGATATTCCATTTAATTTGATACCAGGCCGAATGGTAATGGTCTGAAGACCTGTTTCAAGTGTGGGAATAGTAAATGGCATAGTATAGACGCCCATGTTGGTTCCGCCTACACTCATCCAGATATCAGTCATCATATGAGTGGCAGTTCCACGATCAAATTCGTTTACGACAACCTTGAATGTGTCAATTCTGATATAACTTGGAATTTTTTCGGGCGGATTGATGATTTCACATGATCCGAATAATAGAATAGACACGAGGGAAATTATCCCAAAATTAGCTGCTTGTTTCATAAAAATTACCACCTTATCTGAAACCATTGAAATTGTGTCTTCAAAAGTAGTATTTTTGAATGAAACCCACGAAAGAATGATTAATTCAAGGTTTGATGGCGATGATTTTAAGCATCAGGGGCTTAGAAATCGATTGATAAAAATAATCCGGAATAAAGGAATTACAGATGAGGCCGTACTGACGGCTCTTGGCGCAATCCCCCGGCATTTATTTATGGATTCAGGTTTCATTGGTTTTGCTTACAAAGATTCTGCTTTTCCAATCAGCTGTGGGCAAACCATCTCACAGCCATATACAGTAGCTTACCAGACACAATTGCTCAATGTTGAAGAGCACCAGAAAATACTCGAGATAGGAACCGGATCAGGATACCAAACCGCTGTTTTAATAGAAATGGGCGCCAGGGTATACACCATGGAGAGAATCCATACCCTGTCTCTCTCTGCCCGGCAAATTCTGACGAAATTGAATTTGTCAGCGCATTTTCAATATGGTGATGGGTACAAGGGATTACCGGGATATGGGCCATTTGACAGAATTCTGATTACAGCCGGGGCTCCTTCTGTTCCTGATGAACTGAAAAACCAACTGAAAATAGGAGGTATATTGGTAGCCCCAATAGGAAGCCCGGAACTCCAGACCATGATTCGTTGCAAAAGAATTTCTGAGAATGAATTTTCTGAAACAAAGCATGGCGGATTCATTTTTGTTCCGATGGTCGCCGGTAAAACTGAAGACTAATGGTCAAATGGGCAAAGGGTATCTTGATTTGGAGTTTGCTAGGATCCCTCTTGCTGCATTTCGGGAATATAAACGCACAGCAATCCACCCAATCTCTGAGAATGTCTTTCCATATTTTTCAGGATGATGGAGGCAGAGGGAATTTTCACGAGGATTCTGTTGCGCATCTGCAATTCTTACATGAACTGAATAAATGGATCAATCAAAAAGCCATACAGCTTGATACTCTCTATCCAGCTGCTACAACTGACTATGTGCCAAGCTTAGGCATTCAGATAATAGTCGACACAATCCTTTTTCATCAGGATAATTATGCATGGAATTGCGAAAAAAATATTGACTCTGAATATATGCGGAAAAGGTATGTTGATCAGGATACCAGCTTGAATTACCGCCAGAAACATCAGACTCTTCCTGTATTTATCGGGGGGAATTACCCTGTGGTCGGGGGACATAACAGTATGTCGGGCAATAAACGATACATTGCACTTCGCGGTTTATTTAGTGAATACCAAAATAAGGAATACAAGCATGCTGTTTATGAATGCAGCAGAAATTTGCTTCATGAAATTGGTCACGCTCTGGGATTAAGCCATAATTTCAGAGAAGGTGAGCATGGCGATCAATGTGATGAATGTGAGGACAATGGCTGTCCGGTGGAGGGAACTTCTAATAATATCATGGATTACTGGCCTTCATACGGTCATGCAATTTCTGTTTGCCAGTATGAAATAATAAGATCTCATTTGGATAGTGAACGGGGTAATATTGCTGATATAATAATAAATGATTCCTGTTACATAAACTCTGCTGCAGATAAATTGATACTGGTAAATGAGAAACTGAAGATTAGTGACACTGTTTATTTTCATCAATCGGTAGAGATTAAAAATGGAGGAGAGCTATTTGTTGAGGGATATTTATCCCTGCCGGATGATGCAACTATCCTGGTTCATCCAGGAGGCAAGCTTGTTATCAGTGGTGGAACTATCGGTAATTTATGCGGGGATTTGTGGTATGGTATTCAGATTGGAAAAGAGGGTGCTGGTCAATATGCAAACCCTCAGGTAATTATTGAGAATGGAGGAGTACTAGCATTTGCCCAAACTGCATTGATAATAAATAATCAGGTCAATATTGCTCTTAACAAGTGCAGGTTTATTAACTGCCAAACATCTGTTTTTGCCGGACCTGCTATGAGTGATACATTAAAAATTCGAAACAGTACTTTTCTGGCAAATAATCGCTTCCCTCACAGTGAAGTAGGAGCCGGATTGCAGCGTTTTATTGCTTGTGAGGGTGCAATTGCAGATATTGATAGTTGCATGTTTGTTAACCAGGATCCTTTCAGGACAAATCTTTCAGATGGGGCAGGCAATGGAGTGGAAACCACAGAGGGCACTCTTATTATCCGGTCAAGCAGATTTGAAAACCTGAACAGAGGAATATTGGCAATCGGCCGTACCGATACTTCCTATCTCTATGCAGATAATCTTACAATCATTTTTTGTGTGGCTGGAATACAGCTTTTCCAAACCGCCCGGGCAATCATTAAGAATAGCAATTTCCAAATCGAACGTTTTAATGAACAGATCGCTTTTGGATTATATGCAGAAGAAATAGCCTGGTTAAATCTGACTGATAATCATTTCTTCTCCTACTTTGGTGGAGAACAGCAGATTGCTGTGCTTATTGATCATCCGAGAGGTGGAACCCAACTGATTCATGGTAATTCTCTAAGTAAAATGGAATGGGGTATCCTTCATTTGGCTGATACCGGTGAGCCGGCCTGGCCAGAAGATATTTTTGATAAAATGGACATGGCCACGCTGAACAGAGATTTAGGATTAGTTTTGATGAATAACACCATCGAGGAGACTAATAATCATTATGCTTTACTCCTACCGGATGGGAAAGGTTTGACCAGTATGGATTCACCACCTAAGGCATCGGATCAATATTTTGAGGCAGCAGCTCATTGGCCTGTTGGTGGTTTAGCCCTGCTCTCTTCTTTAAATGAAATTGGACTCATTCAGGGTCCCGCAAAAGGAAATCACCATCTCAGCCTGGATCACAATTTCTATCTTAATGACAGAGCTAACAAAACGAATGAATTTTCAGATGATACCATAGCCATGGATCCTAATATTTGGTTTTCGCACTTGCAAACCCAATGGTTAGCGGAATCTTTTCCAGCTCTTATTCCTAACTCTCTGGTTGAAACCTGGGCCCTGGCTGAGGAAAAGATGTTATCCAATCCGTACTGGGGAAGAAGAAGTCAGGAAAGAGACTTGCATATGGAAGATGTTGAGATATGGCCAGTTTGGGCTTTACACAAATTAGCGAAACTTTCACATAATACAGTGGTATCAGAGGACTTTACTATTAAAGCAATTTATCAATTAGCCAGCCATCAGTTTGATGTGCTTGAAGAGGATTGGCATCAAATAGATCTGGTGTCAGGAAATCTTATTCATCATTCCGTCAGGCTGGGAATTCCGATTTTAGAACCAGCTTTCAGGCCGCTTGTTCCTGTCAGGGGTGACTACAATTCGGGTTTTAAGGTGTATCCAAATCCTGCAATCAATGAATTGTTTGTCAGACCAGAAAAAGATTTTTTCAAGACGATAAACTTACCTATTGGTTATAGTGTTTTTGATGCAGATGGGAGCTTGGCTATGCAAGGTCGCATCTGCAATTTCAATGATTTGAAGCTTAATTTGCTTGGTTTTAAACCTGGCCTGTATATCCTGTCAATTTGGAGCCCAAAAAGATTTCTCGGACGTAGGAAGTTCATTATCTTGCGTGACTAATTTTTGATTATTATGATTCACAGAAAACAGTTTGTTTTTAATCCTATTCAGGTAAATACCTGGGTGATACATAACGATCATGGTGATGGTGTGATCTTTGATCCCGGATGTAGCAACCATGCTGAGGAAGCTCAACTCGTAGATTATCTTATGGATATGAAAATCAATCCAGTAGCTCTTCTGGCTACACATGGGCACTTTGATCATATTCCAGGAGTAGCTTTCTTGAAAAATAAATATCATTGTCCTTTAAAGGGGCACTCGGATGACCAACTTTTACTTGACCATGCAGTTGAGCAGGGCAGATTGTTTGGATTTGATTTTGGTGAAAAAAACCCTGTTTTTGACGATTTGCTTTCGGGTGGGCAAACTCTGAAATTCGAAGGTTTGGAATTTGAGATATTGCATGTCCCGGGGCATTCAATGGGGAGTCTGGCTTACTATTGTAAAGAGGCACATTTTGTTGTTGTGGGTGATGTTCTTTTTAAAGGGAGTATTGGCCGTACTGACTTACCCGGTGGTGATTATGATACATTAATCGATAGTATTAAAAAGAATCTTCTATGCCTGCCGGATGACACAATAGTACTCTCAGGTCATGGCCCTGAAACTACAATAGGGGGTGAAAAGAGCACTAATCCCTTTCTTTAAACAAAATAGAATAACCTGTGTTTAATCATACTAAAAGAAAAAATTCTTCACTTTTTTTATACCTGTTAAATATTTGGTAAACAATGAATATGGATCAATTTATTAATAGACATATCGGTCCCCGTGACCACGAGATTTCAGAAATGCTTGATCAGATTGGTGCAAGCTCCATGGATGATTTTATCGATTCTGTTGTTCCTGCTGATATCCGCTTGAAAATGCCACTTAATCTGCCAGATGGTATGAGCGAAGCTGAATATGCTGACAGAATCAAGGAAATTGGTGAGAAGAACAAAGCGGTCAGATCTTACATCGGTATGGGTTATTATGGTACTGTGTTGCCAGCCGTGATCAAACGTAACGTTCTCGAAAATCCATCGTGGTACACTTCATACACTCCCTACCAGGCTGAAATTTCACAAGGTCGATTAGAGGCTCTGCTGAATTATCAGACAATGGTGATGGAACTTACCGGTATGGAAATTGCGAATGCCTCTTTACTTGATGAAGGGACTGCTGCGGCAGAAGCAATGATCATGATGTTTAACAAACGATCAAGGGCTCTTGTAAAGAGTGGTGCTAAAATTCTGCATGTCGATAAGAATATCTTTCCTCAGACCCTCAGTGTTCTTGAAACCAGGGCAAAACCACTGGGAATTGAGATACGATTAACTGCTGCAACATGTACACAGGATGAAGGTCAGGTTTTTGGGATTATTGTTCAATATCCTTCTGATGATGGGAAAATCCTCAACCACAAATCATGTGTTAATTGTATTCACAAGAAGGGTGGTATGATAACAGTTATTGCAGATCTGATGTCCTTGGTTTTGCTTGCGCCTCCGGGTGACTGGGGAGCAGACATTGTTGTGGGAAGTACTCAGCGTTTTGGTGTTCCGATGGGTTTTGGTGGACCTCATGCCGGATTCTTCGCCACGCGAGAATCACTAAAAAGAAGTATGCCGGGTCGCATAATTGGTATTTCTGTTGACCAGTATGGCAATAAAGCATTAAGAATGGCGCTTCAGACCAGAGAACAACATATTAAGCGTGAAAAAGCAACCTCGAATATTTGTACAGCCCAGGCTCTTTTAGCAATTATGGCTGGATTGTATGCTGCTTATCATGGCCCTAAGGGATTAAAAGATATAGCGCTCAGAATTCACCAGGCAGCAAGATCACTTGAAGCAGGATTGAAAAAACTCGGGTATATTCAGGAGAACAAAGATTATTTTGATACACTGAGGGTTGTCTTACCAGAAGATCTGGATATTAAGAAACTTAAGCGAACTGCTCTGCAACATGATATTAACCTTAGGTATTTTAGTGATGATACTTTTGGTATTTCAACGGATGAATTGAGTAATGATTCTGATATAAGTGCTTTATTAACAATGCTGGCTGAGGCAGTCGGATTAGAAGCTCCTGAAATTGAGGAATTTGAAAGCGACCTGGCCTTTGATCCTGGATTTGAGCGTAAATCTGATTTTCTCCAGATACCTTGTTTTAATCGTTATCACTCTGAAACAGAGATGATGAGGTATATCAAAAAACTTGAACGAAGGGATATTAGTCTTACACAGTCTATGATCCCTCTTGGCTCATGTACAATGAAATTGAATGCGGCGAACTCACTTTTTGCTTTGAGCTGGGGAGAGTTTGCAAATATTCATCCTTTTGTGCCTGAAGATCAAGTCGAAGGGTATGCTGAGATAATTGATGAACTTGAACAGGATTTAGCCGAAATTACAGGATTTCCAGCCTTGTCATTCCAGCCAAATTCTGGTGCAGCTGGTGAATACGCCGGTTTATTGGTAATAAAACAGTACCATGAAGATCGTAGCGATCAACACAAAGATATTGTTTTGATACCTGCATCCGCTCACGGAACAAATCCTGCCAGTGCAATCATGGCTGGAGGTAAAGTGGTGGTTGTAAAATGTGATGAAGCTGGAAATGTGGATATTGAAGATCTTAAAGCCAAAGCTGTAGAGCACAAAGATAATCTGATGGCGTTTATGGTGACCTATCCTTCAACACACGGTGTTTTTGAATCAGGTATAAGGGAAATGACAGATATCATTCATACAAATGGCGGACTGGTTTATATGGATGGAGCAAATATGAATGCCCAGGTTGGCTTGACAAATCCAGCTACGATCGGAGCTGATGTTTGTCACCTGAATCTGCATAAAACTTTTGGAATTCCTCACGGAGGTGGTGGTCCGGGAGTTGGGCCTATTGGTGTTGCTGAGTTCCTAAAAGAGTATTTGCCCAGTCATCCGGTAGTTTCAACCGGAGGAAAAAATGGAGGTGTCCTATCTTCTGCCCCATATGGTAGTGCCTTGGTTCTGACAATTACACATGCATATATTAAAATGCTTGGTGGAAAAGGTTTGACAAGAGCAACTGAAGTAGCGATGCTGAGCGCAAATTACCTTGCAACACATTTAAATGATCATTATGGGGTGTTGTATTCAGGTGATAATGGTCGTGTTGCACATGAGATGATACTTGATTGTAGGTCTTTCAAGCTAGCAGCTGGGATAGAAACTTCAGATATAGCACGACGACTCATGGATTATGGCTTTCATGCTCCTACTCTTTCATTTCCTGTACATGAAACCCTTATGGTTGAGCCTACAGAAAGTGAATCAAAACAGGAACTTGACCGCTTTATTGAGACAATGGTTGCTATTCGTCATGAAATCAGTGACATTGTAGATGGATTAGCTGATCCGAAGAATAACGTTTTAATTAATGCCCCTCATACTGCGATGAACATTGGTGATGATACCTGGAGCCATCCATACGGAAGGCAAAAAGCTGCTTTTCCGCTTCCTTGGGTTGCTGAGAACAAGTTCTGGCCTCTGGTAAGTAAAATAGATAACGGCCATGGAGACAGAAATCTCATATGTAGTTGTATAGGAATAAAAGAATATGAATAGAGAAAAAGCCGGTCAGTGACCGGCCTTTCTCGTTTTTTTTCGGTTTTACTGTTTGTGCAGGTCAACCTCAAAGGCCCAACTATCTTTCGGGTAGCAATAGCAATAGTAGAAATGCATGGCAGGTGCATTGTCAAAGTGATACATAAATGTGCGCTCTGCATTGGTGGCAGTCCACTTTTTATCAATCCATTGAAATGCCTGACTTACTGCAATATCCTCATTGGAACCTGATTTTGGATTAAAAGATCCTTTTAATGAGTTGGAGTTCAGATCTCCCGAAATGAGATCTTCCAGCACGAGGGTCAATGCCCCTTCATCGTCAATTTCAACCTGGACATACATGAGTCCCAGACCAAAGTTAATTGCATTACTTCTCCATGTCCCGACATAAGGTGCCGGTGCTAATGCAACCAGTGCGTCAAATTCTTTAATGCTGCCGTCTTCGGCTGTCACGGTATACGTTACCGGCGAGGAAAAGTCAGTTGTCTGGCCTGAACCAGGTGTCAACTCGGCACCTGGAGATACCATAATTGTTGGGATCAGCGAAATAATATCCGCTCCAAAAGGAACGCTTGCGGTGATTGAAGTACCGCTGATAACACCTACGATGTTCTGTTCCAGCGCAACATTTTTGCTGGCCTCAAAAATGAAGGACGTAACATCCTTATTGCTGGATAATGGTTCTTCCTTTTGACAGGAAGAAAGAAAAACTCCTCCTACTACCAGGACGAGGGCCAGTGAAATGAACCTTCGTTTCATGGTAAATTGGAATTATAATTGGTGTTCAGCTTTCAATAATATCATCCAATAAAGCACTAAATATCTCACTGGTTTGACGCCCCAGTGCCCTGATCTGTTGAGGAACAATACTATGCTCACTCAAACCCGGTATTGTGTTGATCTCAAGAAACCACAACTGATCCTGACTCAAAATGTAATCAACTCTCACCATTCCTTTACATCCCAAAAATGTGTAAATTTTCTTGGATTTCTCCTGGCAGTTTATTGCCAGTGATTCAGGAATATTTGCAGGTGTAATTTCATCGGCACCACCTGGTGTATATTTAGCTTCGTAATCAAAGAACTCTTTTTTACTAATAATCTCGGTAATCGGAAAAGCAATAAATTCCTTTTTCGTGCTTACAACGCCACATGTAATTTCACGGCCAGGGATGAATTCCTCAATGATTACCTCATTGTCTTCAGCAAGTGCCAGCCCAATAGCCTTGACTAATTCACCAGCCTCATTTACTCTGGATATTCCGCAGCTTGATCCGCCGTTATTGGGCTTGACAAAGCAAGGTAATCCAACTTGCCTGAGAATATTCTCTGTAGATATCCTTTCATTCTCTCGTATAAGAATGGAGCGTGCAACAGGTATACCAGCCTGCCGGATAAGACTTTTGCAAGCATATTTGTTAAATGTAACACTGCTGCAAAATGATGAACATCCTGTAAACGGAATATTAAGTAATTCAAAGTAGGCTTGTAAAATCCCATTTTCTCCGGGATGCCCGTGGATAGCATTGAAAACAGCATCAAAATGTGTTGCATTACCATTTGACATGTAAGAGAAATCATGTCGGTTTATCGGAACTCCCACAGGGCTTCCATTTTTCACAAACCACCCGTCTGAAGTAATTTCCACAAGAGAAGGCTCGTAATATTCTCTGTCAAGGCTTTTCAAAACTTCATGAGCACTTTGCAGGGAAATATCCTTTTCAGATGAATACCCACCAGCAACAATTGCAATATGTTTCTTTTTCGAACTCATGCTTACTCAAATTTACGAAAAAAGTGGACTGTTTGTTACAAAATCAGGTGTTATTCAGGCCTGTTACTCAGATAAACACGCCATTTCCTGATGACTTCTGATAGATCATCCGGCAGGTCAGTATTAAAAGACAAGTATTTGCCTGATACCGGATGAGTGAAGCCCAGCTCTTTTGCATGCAGAGCTTGTCGGGGTAGAATATTGAAGCAGTTATGTATGAATTGCTTATACTTGGTAAATGTCGTTCCTTTAAGGATTTGATTACCCCCATATTCATAGTCGTTAAACAAAGGATGACCGGCATATTTCATATGTATTCGAATCTGATGTGTGCGCCCGGTTTCCAGTTTGCACTCAATCAGTGATATGTATGACAAATCTTCGAGTAAGCGAAAATGGGTAACAGCATGCTTTCCCTGGTCTCCATCCGGAAATACATGCATCAATTTTCGATTTTTTGGATTACGTCCGATATTACCAGTTATCGTACCTTCTTCTTCATCCGGGCTTCCCCAGACCAAAGCATTGTAGATGCGATGAGTAGTTTTATTGAAAAATTGATTTCCAAGGTGAGATTTCGCGTGATCATTTTTTGCGACAACCAGTAAGCCACTGGTATTTTTATCAATACGATGAACCAGACCAGCCCGGCTATCGGTTCCCTGAAACATCTCAAGTTCCTGAAAATGATAAGCCAGTGCATTTACCAAAGTGCCGGAGTAATTTCCGAATGCAGGATGAACTACCATTCCTGGCTCTTTGTTTACAACCAGAACATCTTCATCCTCATAAATTATATTGATCGGAATATTTTCAGGGATCAATTCAAATTCCCTCTTAGGATAGGATAGCATCACCAAAATCAGGTCATCAGGCTTAACTTTATAATTAGCTTTCACCCGTTGGTCATTGACTATAATGCAACCTGCGTCGGCTGCAGCCTTTATTTTTGTTCGGGATGTATCTTCAAGTTTATGCAGGAGAAATTTATCAATCCTAAGGGGATTCTGTCCTTTGTCGGCTACAAAACGGAAATGTTCAAACAGTTCTGCTTGTTCGTCAATCTCATCGGAATGTTTCAAAGGTTTACTCATGCAAGATTAAGATCTTTTTGTTTGCGATTCTTTTGTTTTCCTTGTACACCAGTAGAAAATATGTGCCCCCTGACAGACCTCGTAAGTCAATTTGTTTGCTGATCTTCATTGCAGGAACCGCCAATTGTCCGCTAAGGCTCATTAGATATACTGTAGCCCCTTCCAAATCCTGGCCATACTCTAAATTCATTACATCTGATACTGGATTTGGATAAACCAGCAAGTTGATCTCCTCTGCCTGTTTGAAAGAGGGATCAAGTCCTGTTTTCTTTGATTTGTTTGCAAACACAGGCCTGATCATAAGGGAGCCTTCGAAGGATGTATTTCTCCATTGATCAGCCAGATTATAATACAATTTATCCTGATTATTCGTGTTCAGATCAAACCCGACATTTAAGAAATCACGGGTAACCTGGTACCATCCAATATAAAAAACTGCGGGAGTTACCTGGGCAGTATCCAGATTGAAACGTTCAAATCCGTTTAAACCATTTGCCAGGCTGGCTTTATTACCATCCTGGAGGTATAGGAGATCTCCGGGTTGCCCATCAACTTCATTCCAAACAGCCAGGTTAAAATATTTTTGGTTGGCATCGTCGAAACTTCGATTGAAGTACAAGTCGATCCCAACGAGAGAATCACCAGGCTGATAGTTATTGAAGCGGCAGGCTACACGTGCATTAACAGTGCCATCACCAACCAGACCATATCCAGCTTCAGCCGTTCCATCATCATAAGCATAATAATCTGTAAAAACTTGTTGATACTGGAGGTGGTCATTGCCTGGTATTAAATCTTCTTCGGTGGATTGAATATCCAGTTCAATTGTAAAAAGGGCAGAATCGGCTGCATCTGATGTGAAACCGTAATTAAATGTGGCATCATACCTGAGCTCTTGAAAAGACTGAATTTCATCTGCCAGTAGTTCTTTTTCAAATCCGGAGCTTGTGCCATAATTGTCACTTATACTGAATACCGGGGAGTAAAACTTGCGTTCTCCTGACAAATTATTTAGATGAACAGGAAAGATAGTATTTACTTCGTTTATTCCGGCTTCAAGAAAATGTTCCCATGGTAAAGCACTATAGTTTAATAGTAAAGACCCTGTTGTTGTTTTTAAAGCCAGATCATTAATTACAGTATCCTGATAATGTCTGTTTTGAGCCATGTAAACATAATCGATATGCCAATGATCGGCATTTGTTTTCAAACTTGATTCATACGCATTGGCCAGTGAGGCACGATTACTGAAACGAAATTGAAAACCTGATTGTAAAAATATGGCTCCTCTGACTGGAATCAACACTTGCTTAAACTCTTGTACTGCACTTCCGGCTTTACCCCATATCCAAACCCATTTGTTTTCACCAGGCGCAAAAAACTCCAGGCTAAGAGAATCTTCAGGTTCAGGTTCATCTCCAAGTCCCTGTGGCTGGTAATAAAAACTTAGATAAACACTGGTATCTGCACCCACATCTAAATTGATGCTGCGAGAAGTGAGATGATCAGCAATGAAGCCATTTGTGTTTGCATCCTCATAAATAGCTCCGGTTGAATCCATTGCATCAAAGCTGGCAACACCATATCCAGGTTGATCAATTGGGAAAGAGTTATTGATAAATACATAATTATCTATCCACCTGTTCTGATTCGGGAATACCTGAGTTGAAGAAAAATCGTCAATAAAAGGCAATTCAAGATCTTCGGCCTGAGATTTTACCTGGCTGACTTGAGTTTTTTGCAATTTATTTGCGGCAATAGATCTTAATTGCTCCTGCGCTGCCAGCCAAGTGGGTGCTAACAGTCCAATTAAAATAATGGCTAAATATTTATTAATGCTCATAAATCCTGTTCGTTCAAAATTTCATCCCGAAAACAGCCAAGCTGTCGCGGGGGAAAAGTGTGGAATCAGCTTCCATTAGTTTTAATGTATCTAATGTGAGCCAAATTTCAATTGGTGAGCCCAACTGGGCTTTTTCATTTTGATGGTGAGGGAACTGCTTATAGATTCGTGCCATAATACTATCCTCCTCATTTGTAATACTTTCATCAAAGACAACTGCTCCAATGTTAAAATGGAGATCTAAGGCAACGTCCTGTGCAGTATCCTGAGTCATGTTAATCAGGTTTGGTATCAGGTCAACTTCACTACTGAGACCCTGACCCAGAACCAGTGTAATGCCAGATCCTTTTTCAATTGGGGTGCCTGGTTCGATTATTTCACCTCTGAACTTCTGCTTCAAGACATAAGTACGTGCGAAATGGGGCTCATATTCGAGACTGTCAACAAATAAACCGTAGCTTTCCAAAAGTCCTTTGGCCTGCCTGAAATGCGTGTCTGAAGCATCTGGCATCATTATCATCTCAGGATACCAACTATTTGTGATAAGAAAAACTTTGCGTTTTTTCTTAACCCTGAATCCGGCAGGAGGATATTGTTCAACAACACTTCCTCCGGCTAAATCAGGATTATAGGTACTATCTTGAACAATCCATCTGAGATTTTTCTGATAACACAACTGATCAACTTCATGCAGGCTCATATGTGTAAAATTTGGTACGGGAATTTCTTTGCCATGATCAGTATAAAAATGTAGTGTTATGCGGGTGAGCACTAACAATATAATAATTATTGCTGCAGCAATACCCAGATTCTTCCAAAAGACCCTGGATAATAAAAATCGCCAGAATGATATTTTCTTTTTAGGCATAACCCTTTTGCTAAGTTTGAACGTTTCAGCAAAGATAAAATTATCTTGGCATAAAGAATAATCAAAAGCAGTCTTGACACCTAAGTCTAATTAGTAGGTTTTTAAGGTGTTATACAGGGTGTCGCGTTCAACCGGAATTCGGCCGGCTGATCTGATAATCCTGGCAAGATCATCCGTTGTAAAAACAGGGTTCTGATCATCTGCTCCAGCCATAGAATAAATCTTTGTGGTATCATCTATTGTACCATCCAGATCATCTACTCCAAAATCAAGAGAAACGCTTGCTAGTTCCTTACCTGTCATTGGCCAATAAGCTTTCAGATGTGGTACATTATCAAGATAAATGCGTGAGACAGCATAATTACGTAAATCTTCAATTGTTGCTACTTCTCCAATTTCAGAAAGTGCATTATTCTCATGACGGTATTTGAGCGGGATAAAAGCCTGAAAACCTCCGGTAATATCCTGCAGTTTCCTTATACGATCCATGTGGTCTATCCTGTGCTCGTAAGTTTCAAGGTGACCATATAAGATGGTAACATTTGAGTGGATGCCTAGTTCATGAGCGGTTTGATGAATGAGCAACCATGTTTCTGAATCAGTTTTGTCATTACAGATTTTTTTTCTCAGCGTCTCATCAAATATTTCTGCTCCTCCACCGGGTATAGAGTCTAATCCTGCCGATTGGAGAATCTCCAGTCCCTCTCTGTAATTCAATTTTGCTTTCCTGATCATGAAATCGAGCTCGACAGCCGTAAAGGCTTTAATCTGAAGATCTGGATTCTTTCGTTTGATTGCCCTGATGAGTCCGGCGTAATAATGTAAATCTCGTTTTGGGTGAACACCCCCTACAATATGTACCTCAGTTGCACCGGTTTCTTTGAATCGTTCAATTTCTGCAAGCATTTTTTCTTCATCCATTTCCCATGCATCCGCCTGACCAACACGTCGTTTGTATGAACAAAAGGAGCAATTATATATGCAGATATTCGTTGGTTCAATATGGAAATTCCGATTAAAATAAACCTTGTCTCCATTGATCCTATTTTTTACCTCACTAGCTAAACGGCCTAAAAATCCCAGTTCAGCTTCTTCGAATAAGAACAAACCTTCAGATGGATCCAGACGCTCCTGATTTCTTACCTTCTCCTCAATCTTTCTTATTGTATCTTTTGACATATGTGAAAATCTTGATTTGACCCAAAAATAGACAAATTATACATTTTTGGGTACGCCATACTTTTTCCATCTTTGTGACGAAGAAATGAGCGATCAAAAAAAAGCAATAATAATTGGTGCCGGACCGGCAGGGCTGACTGCTGCATACGAGTTGGCATCGCGTACGAACTACAAAGTCGTTGTACTCGAGGAAAGTGATATGGTGGGTGGGATATCCAGAACGGTTAACTATAAAGGCAACCGGATGGATATAGGTGGTCATCGCTTTTTTTCAAAATCTGATCGGGTAATGGAATGGTGGCTGAAGTTTTTACCGGTACAGGATATAGGGTCAGATCCCACTCATACCGATCGGCTTATGTTAGTGCGGAATCGCTTATCAAGGATTTTCTATCTAAAGAAGTTTTTTAATTATCCAATCAAATTCAATTGGAATACAATTAGCAATCTGGGATTTGTAAGGATAATAATGATTGGATTCTCATATGTCATGGCGCGATTTTTTAAAATTAGACCTGAAAAGAATCTTGAGGATTTTTTTATTAATCGTTTTGGCAAAGTATTATACAAAACCTTTTTTAAAGACTACACTGAAAAAGTTTGGGGAGTGAGTTGCGATAAGATTAAGCCAGAATGGGGAGCTCAGAGAGTAAAAGGTCTTTCTGTTTCAAAAGCTCTGTGGCATGCGCTTATATCTCTCATTCCGAAAGATAATAGTATTAAGCAAAAAGGAACCGAAACCAGCCTCATTGACAGGTTCTTATATCCAAAATATGGACCTGGCCAACTCTGGCAAACTGTTCAGGAGGAAGCGGAGAAAATGGGTGTAGAGCTTCTGTTTAATCATAAGGTCGATCGTATTGAATGGGATCAAAATCAGATAAAGGCTGTCGGTTTTATAAATCCCTCAAGCGGCAGATCCGGATTATTAGAAGGGGATATTTTCTTTAGCACCATGCCTGTAAAAAACCTGATTAAAGGCTTTAAACCCATGGCACCCCAGGAGGTTCGTGAGGTAGCTGAGGGACTGATATACAGAGATTTTATTGCTGTTGGTGTATTGCTGGATAAAATGCACTTGAGTCCAGACCAATTAAAAACGACCAATTATGTGCCTGACAACTGGATCTATATCCAGGAAAATTACGTTAAAGTAGGTCGGATACAGGTTTTTAATAACTGGAGCCCATATATGGTTGATGATCCAAGCAAAGTTTGGCTTGGAATGGAATATTTTTGCAATGAGGGTGATGATTTATGGAACCTGCCGGATGAGAAATTGTTGAAATTGGCTGTTGATGAACTTACTCAGATAGGTTTGGCTCATCAGAAGGATTTTATTGATGGTGTTGTCGTTCGGATGCCCAAAACCTATCCGGCATATTTTGGGAGCTACGACCGTTTTGATGTAATCAGAACTTATACTGATAAGATAAGCAACTTATTTCTGATTGGCAGAAATGGTATGCATAAATATAATAATCAGGATCACAGTATGCTTACAGCTATGACGGTTGTTGATAATCTGATTACTGGTAACGACTCCCGTGAATCAGTCTGGTCAGTCAATACTGAAGAAGAGTATCATGAAGAAAGCTAAGTATTTACCTGACTGGATGCTCCTGCTGACAGGTATTGTTCTTGTGTTAATTTATGCAATATTGCAGATTCCAGGCAATGAGGGATTTAATCCATCAGATGATGGAGTGATTCTGGCTCAGTCATATCGGCTGATTCAGGGACAAATACCTCATCTCGATTTTATTAGTATTCGTCCCGTTGGTTCAGCAATATTACATGCAATTAATTTTTTCTCATTTATGCCTCTCGAGATTTCAGCTCGCTGGCTAACGCTCCTTGAGTATCTTATTTTCTCCCTGGCATGGACCTGGTTGTTTGTTAAGTGCTGGAGAAAACAATCGGTTTTATTGCAAATTCTCTTACCGGTGATCTTAGGGATTTGGGTATTTATTCTGAACCAAAACCACTACAATCTTTTTCCCTGGACTACAATAGATGCAGTTTTTCTCTTTTCTATGGCTTTGTTTTTTTATCTATTGCCTCAGAAAAATAATACTAAGCACATTAAATGGCATCGCTTGCTGCTGATCAGTATGTTTGCAGTGAGTGCAAGTCTTTGCCGTCAAACTTTTGCTTTACCAAGCCTTATTCTGCTCGTTATTTTAGTCTCTCGCTCCCTTATCAGAAAGAAATTTATTGTTTCTTCTCTTGCTATCCTTTTGGGCGCATTTCCGGGCTGGATTTATCTTGGATTATTGCTAAAACATGGACTAATAAGTGATTTTATTTCTCAAATGACCGGACGAACAGAGCTATGGCAAACAGGCATTGTACGGTTTGGATATGAATTTTGGCACTCCCCCGCATTGGGTATTTTTCTTGCCCTTGTAGCAATTGTTTTATATAAAAGATTGAGTCAGGTCAAGCTCAATTGGATGTCTGTATTGCTAAAATCAGGAGGATGGTTTGATCAGTTGTCTCTGCTTCTTGCCGTGCTGATTGCTTTTATGATTTTTATTATTCCGACACAGTTGTTTAGCCTGAGTTTTATTTTATTCTGGCTTCTTCTTTCACAGTTCATATTGGCTTATTATCGGCAGAATGTCAAATCTTTTGCAAAAAGACTTACTGTCTGGATATTAATTCTCGCCTGGACATCTGCCATATCATTAGGTGATAATGCACCCGTTTTTTCTACTGGATTGCTGTTTGGTGGTATTTTAATCAATACAGTACCCTTTATGCGAATCGGGCTGTTGACAAAGCCCTATCTGAGGGTTATCTGGTACATTGGAATTTCTTCTGTTAGCATTATCTTTCTCGCTGTTGGGATATGGGGTCAAATGCAAAATAATTACCGGGATCTTGGAGCTGAAAGTTTGCATTTTGGATTGGCTGAAGAATATCCTGAAATGGGACCAATTAATACAAACCAAAGAACATTCGCCTATTTGCAGGAGATAAATAGAATATACCATCAATTAGATATGCCTCTTGGTAGATTTGTGGTTATTCCCAACGGTACTTTGATTTATCCATTACTTGATTCGCCAAATCCATTTCCCCTTGATTGGATGCAGGGGCCGGAGTTTGTTGGACAGGATTCGCTTGTCAGGAAGCGAATGTCTGATGCTCTGGATAAGGAGGAAATATTTGTTTTGCTTGACAGATTTAATAGTAAGCTATTGGCAGACACTTTATTGCCGATGATGTTTGATCTTAAATCCTATTCTTACTATGGGGATCTGATTAATCATACCACTGAAACGGATGTTTCTTCAGAATGGTTTACGGTAAGAAAAAGCAAATAAAAAATCCCGTGTAAAACGGGATTCTGAGCACTTGCAGGATAAATCCCGCAATAATATGTTGGGTTAATTTACACTTTGTGACGAGGTTCGTCTGAAACACTCAGTTTCTTTCTTCCCTTAGCACGACGTGCAGATATAACGTTCTGACCACTTGTTGATTCCATCCGTGAGCGGAATCCATGCTTGTTTTTCCTTTTCCGTTTCGATGGTTGAAATGTACGTTTCATTTTATTTCCCCTTTAAATATCGTTACAATCCTATGCTATATTTCGGATTGCAAAGGTAAATTTAATATTCAAAACAACAAACTTTAGATTGAATTAGTGATCTCTCAAATAGACAATTTGTTTTGAGGCAAAGAATTCTTCTTCTAAGGATTCAGATAAAGGTATTATTTGGCAGCGAGAACCAAAAGATGCTGTTTCAGAAGTGAGGTCACCACCTTTCAGCGCTATAAGTCCATTTGACAGATTGCCGGCTGATTTTTTAAAGTACATCGGTTTTATCCATGTGTTTAATTGACGCAATGGAGCTACAGCACGGCATACAAATATGTGAAACTTTTCTTTTAACTCTTCTGAGCGTGAATGAATAGCTCTGATATTTGACAGTTGAAGAGCATCTGCAACTTCTTGTACAACTTTAATCTTTTTTCCTGTTGAATCTACCAGGGTGAATTGTGTATCGGGAAACATTATTGCAAGAGGTAGGCCGGGAAATCCTCCACCGGTACCAAGGTCCATTATTTTATGTTCCTTATGGAATGAAAAATGAAGTGCAATACTTAGAGAGTGTAATATATGACGTTCATATAAGTGGTCAATATCCTTCCGTGATAAAACATTGATGCGCATATTCCAATAATGATACAATTCATCCATTTGTTTGAATTGATCCTTCTGTTTTTGATCAAGAACAGGAAAATATTTAGTCAGTATTTCCAATTAAACATCCTTGTTTCGAAGAATAGTTGCCAGCAATTCCTTTGCTCTGAAGAGCTGAGCCTTAACAGTTCCTAGTGGGAGTATGAGCTCTTTGGCAATTTCTTCGTATGAATATTCTTTATAATACCTCAGATTGACTAATCTGCTATAACGGGGTTTAAGTTCATCAACAATTTCTTTCAATAAGATGGCTTTCTGTTTTCTAATCAATTCTTCTTCCGGATCAGGAGACATAGACTGAAGTTGGATTAAACTTTCTTCTTCAGGATTTCGGCCTTGGTTATCAATAGTTACTGTTTTTCCTTTTTGCCTTCTGATAAAATCAATTGTATTGTTATTTGCTATTTTAAAAAGCCAGGTGCTGAAAGCAAATTCAGGTTCATAATACTGCAGATTCTTAAAAGCTTTTCCAAAGGCTTCAATAGTGAGATCTTCAGCATCATCCTTATTATGAACCATTTTTAACAACATGAAGAAGATAGAATCCCAATATCGATTCAATAACATGGCATAGGCACCCTGATCACCTGCTTTGGCTTTGAGCACCAATTCATAATCTTTTTTTGCCCTGTTAGATAATTCGGATTTCATTGCCATTTAGTTTTCTTCTTTCTGAAGGTGTTTCCCAAAGCTAAAAATGCTCCAATAAAAGGCCAGAGCAAGTCATAGACAAACGAAAGTAACAATAAATTATTTTCTCTCAAACGATTCATACAACGTTTGAAAACCAGGCCTAAAAAAAAGTAGCGTATAAGTATTAGTGCTGCTACATAAACTGGTAGTATTCCAAAGGCCAGGATTGTAGTTGCCAGGCTGTAAAATAATACTCTGGTAAGGAGTTCAAATCCCAGGGTAATTTTATGACTCTTTTTATACCTGGTACTAGTAGTCAGGTGCCTTTTTTTCTGTCTGAGCCATTGTTTAAAGGTTTTTTTAGGATCAGACTGAGTGAAGCTCTCCGGATGGATTTCAATTACTGTATTATAAAAATCAGCGTTTTCGTTAACAAATAAGTCATCATCACCTGAGGCCAGATTTAAATGAGAGGCGAATCCTTTCCTTTCGAAAAACAAACTTTTTCGATATGCCATATTGCGACCAACTCCCATATAGGGTCGACCTTTAATTGCCATGGCAAGGTATTGCATTGCAATGTATGTTGTATCGGTACGAATCCATTTGTTTAATAATCCCGGTTCAGAAATATATTTACCGTAGCCCAGAATAATTTGTGTCTGGTGCAGGAAATTTGATTGCATATGCCTAATCCAGTTTGGGTTTACTGGTTCACAGTCAGCATCAATGAAAAGAAGTTGATCGTGATTAGCAGCCTTAATTCCAATAGTTTGAGCCAGCTTCTTCCCCTGTTTGTAATCTTCTCTGACTCCTATCTCAGTTGTATATAAATTGGTGTATTGTCTTTTAAATTCGTTTAATACATCAGATGTTTGATCGCTTGACCCATCGTTAACAACGATTACTTCGAAATCGGGATAAAACTGATTTAATACTGATGGTAAAAAACGTGTCAGGTTTTCAGCCTCATTTCTTGCACAAATGATTACTGATACAGGCTCCATAACAGATTTGATGTTGACTTTTTTGTGTTTTGAGACCTGGTTGTAAAGCGATAAGAAATAATATATCTGAACAAAAGCTGTTAGCACAAGCAAAACAATCAAAAAAGTCCAGAGCCAAACAGGAGATTCATTGATTTCCAGACTAAGATAGGTTTCAATCATTTGACAGTTAGTGCGTTACGTCGAGTTTTTCTGCATTGTAATCTATTCTAAAGATACTTCTTTTAGCAGCATAGCGAAACAACAAGCCTGAAATTTTACTTATCTTTGGCCTTCACACCGATTTATGACTTTTACAATACATCAATCCGATAATGAGAGCCAGGCGCGCACAGGTATGTTGAATACTCATCATGGAGTTATTCAAACACCTATATTCATGCCTGTTGGTACAGCCGCAACTGTGAAAGCAGTTCACCAGAGGGAGCTGCTTGAGGATATTAAGGCAGAAATTATTCTGGGTAACACTTATCATCTGTTCTTACGACCAGGAATGGAAATAATAAGTGGTGCAGGAGGATTGCATAAGTTTATGAATTGGAAGAAGCCAATATTAACCGATAGTGGAGGATATCAGGTATTTTCGCTCGCAGCCAATCGAAAACTATCACCTGAAGGTGCGCATTTCTCATCCCATATTGATGGAAGCAAGTACTTATTCACACCTGAAAAAGTAGTTGATATCCAACGTACAATTGGTTCTGATTTTATGATGGCATTCGATGAGTGCACACCCTATCCGTGTGAGAAAAAGTATGCCCGTGACTCAATGCATCTAACCCATAGTTGGTTAGAAAGAGGTATCAAGAGGTTTAAGGAATCTGAAGGATTATATGGATATGAACAATGTTTCATGCCTATTGTGCAGGGAAGCGTGTTTTCTGACCTGAGAGCTGAATCAGCTGAGTTTATTGCATCTCAGGGTATGGAGGCTAATGCAATAGGGGGTCTTTCAGTTGGTGAGCCTGTTGAAGAAATGTATGCAATGCTTGAAGTAGTGAATAAAATACTACCCCGTGATAAGCCTCGTTATCTAATGGGAGTTGGTACTCCGGTTAATATTTTGGAGGGAATAGCACTGGGGGTTGATATGTTTGATTGTGTTATGCCTACCCGAAATGGTCGAAACGGAATGTTGTTTACCCGAAACGGAATCATGAATATGAAGAATGAGAAATGGAAAGCTGATTATTCTTCTTTAGATGAAGAGGGGACTTCATATGTCGATAAGGAATACTCAAAGGCTTATGTCAGGCATTTGATTACGAGTGGAGAAAGGCTTGGTTCTCAAATTGCGAGTATTCATAATCTGAACTTTTATTTGTGGCTGGTAGGGGAGGCACGTAAACAAATTCAAAACGGAACATTTTCTGCCTGGAAGAAAAGTATGGTTCCCAAATTGTCGAGTCGACTATAATTAAAATGCTGGGATTAAAGAAAATAGACATTTACATAATCAGGAAGTTTCTGGGGACTTTCTTTTTTGCCCTGGGACTTATTATTGTAGTTAGCGTTGTGTTTGATTTCTCCGAGAAAGTAGATGATTTTATTGAACAGAAAGCACCTGTGGGAGCTATTTTATTTGACTATTATCTGAATTTTATTCCATATTTCTCAAATCTCTATACTCATCTTTTTGTTTTCATTGCCGTAATCTATTTTACGTCAAAAATGGCAACTCATTCTGAGATTATTGCCATTCTATCATGTGGCACCAGCTACCGCCGTTTGTTGGTTCCCTATTTTATTGCCGCTAGTATAATTGCTCTTTTTACATTTATTATGGGCAATTATGTGATTCCACATTCTAATGTGAACCGCCTGAATTTCGAAGAGAAATATTTCAAGAGAATGTACAGGAATCCTGATCGCGATATTCACAAACAAATTGCTCCGGGTGTTTTTATTTATTTGGAAAGGTATAATACACGTTCAGATTATGGCACAAGATTTTCAATGGAAAAGATTGTGGATGGCCAGCTTGTTTCCAAAATGATGGCAGCTAATATAAGATGGGATTCAACAAAGCAAAAATGGAAAGCTCATAATTATTGGATCCGGGAGGTTGACGGACTAACCGAAAAGTTGACAAGCGGAGTAGATATTGACACCGCGTTGAATTTATTTCCAGAGGAATTTAAGCGAGCCCACAATATTGTTGAGTCAATGCCCACCCCGGAGCTCAGAGAATTTATTTATCAGGAAAAATCACGAGGACAGGGGAGCGTGCATTATTATATTGAGCTATACCGAAGGTCCTCAGCTCCATTTGCTGTTTTTATTATGACTCTGATTGGACTTACATTGTCATCACGTAAATTCAGAGGTGGAATGGGAATGCATATTGGTTTTGGAATTGCCCTGAGTTTCTCATATATCCTTTTCATGCAAATATCAAAAGAGTTCTCGATCTCCGGTAGTTTGAAACCATTAATGGGTGTTTGGATACCAAATATCTTATTCTCATTAATCGCATTCTATTTGTATCGAATTGCTCCCAAATAGCGGATGAACCGAGCATGACAAAAAGCATAAGCATTTTGACACAGTCGACGATGATTACTTTTTGTTATGTGAGCTCCATCCGGCCATTAAAAATCAAAATATAGACTGATGAAAAAGTCGAAGAGTTTTCAAACTGCCAATGTAATAACCACCTCTATTGCTCATTTCTTTCATGATGTGTACTCTTCATTTTTGGCTCCTTTGCTACCAATGCTGATTGACAAGTTGGGTATCAATCTGTTCCAGGCCGGGCTGCTCTCTGTATTCCAAAGGATTCCGACACTTTTCAATCCCTTTATCGGTATACTCGCTGAACGTGTTCATGCAAGATATTTTATCATTATTACTCCAGCGATTACCGCGATGTCAATGAGTTTAATTGGAGTGGCACCACATTATACATTCCTGGTAATTCTTATGATAGTCTCAGGATTGAGCTCAGCATTTTTTCACGTTCCAAGCCCGGTTATGATTCGAAAGGTTTCAGGTGAGCAACCAGGTTTGGGGATGAGTTTATTTATGGTAGGAGGAGAATTGGCCAGAACAGCTGGCCCAATTGCCGTTATTGGAGCTTATTCTGTATGGGGGCTTGAAGGTACCTGGCGTTTAATGCCGGTCGGGGTGCTTGCTTCACTTGTATTATTTTACCGACTTAAAGATATTGAGATAAGGAAAGATTTCAGCAAGGAAGACAAGCGTATCAATTATTGGTTGGTGATCAAAAAACTATCACCAATGTTCAGATCATTAACTGGTTTTACCTTTATGTTTGGCGCAGTGAAATCTTCTCTGACTCTTTATTTACCAACCTATATTGCTGGTGAGGGCTTTTCAATATGGTTTGCCGGCGCTTCTCTTGCTATTTTACAAGCTGCAGGGGTAATTGGAACTCTGGTGTCAGGAACACTGGCTGATCGCTTTGGGAACCGCCGCCTGCTACGGATTATAGCTGTGGCTACTCCTTTGCTGATGTTCATCTTTACTCAGGTCAACGCCTTTTGGGGTATACCAGTGTTAATCGTATTGGGCCTTTTCTTATTTGCGCCAAATCCGGTTCTGTTAACTGTTGTAAACGAAATAGAAACGGATCATAAAACCTTCATTAATGGAACTTACTTTACCATTAATTTCCTGTTGAATGCTGTAATGGTATTGATAATGGGTTGGATTGCCGACAGGATAGGTCTTGACATGGCATATAAGTTTTCAATTATTGGTGGAGTATTAGCAATTCCGTTTATCTGGTCAATGAAAAAGGAATCTTACTCAGTTAGTTGAGTTTCATGTTCGAAAAAGCGGGAAAGAAAATGATTTAAAAGGAAAAATCCCCAGAAAGCAACAAGCCCCACTCCCAGGAAAACTACCCATTTATTCATGATTAATTGAGGCAGGCTAAAATTTCGTAGGCTTTCAGCAATATTTAAGGTTCTGAAATCAAAATTAAAGTTTAATGAGCCCAATTCAGGGAGCTTCCAACCATCATCGAATGGTGTATTCAGTACTGCAGCAATCAAACAGACTGCCATAACTACACCAACTGACCAAGCGATTATCTTGAATGTATTTCTTTTGGCAACTATCTGAGGGATTGGCTTTAGTCGTATTTCTTCCATGATTCTGCCAGATAAGCCCTCAGGTGCCTTCTCCAGACTGAGCTTCTGAAGCAGTGAATTAAGTTGTTGATCTCTGATTTGTTTTTCCATTACGCTTGCTCTATTAAACTTAATACTTCATCTTTCAGGAGATTCTCCAATTCCTGATAGATTTTTTTTCGGGCTCGGAATAATTTTACTTTGATATTTGAACGACTCAATCCCGTTATTTCTATTAACTCGTCAATATCAAGATCTTCTAAATAATACGATCTGATAAGTGTTGACTCTGAAGGTGAAAGTTTCTCCAGCGCCAAAGCAAGGTATTGCTGCTGTTCTGCCGTTTTAAGAAAGTTAATACCATCATTTATTTCCTCTGGATTCAGATCCATAACATCTCCCGGTTCAATATTACGTGAAAACTTCTTCTCATACCGATATTGCGAAATGCTAACATTATATACAATACGATAGAACCATGTTGAGAATTTTGCCCCTCTTTTAAACTTGCTTAAACTTTCATATGCCTTGATAAAAGAGAGGTGTACAGCTTCTTCAGCAAGCACCGGATCATGCACGATACCCAAACTTAGCCTGTAGGCTTTGTCCTGATACCGACTGATCAGCTCACCGAATTCCTCCTGCTTACCTTTCAGTACTGAATTGATTACCTCAAAGTCTTTTTTATCGTTCATTCAACTGTTAGACGTAAAAGTACGGGTTCAGGTTACAGAATTGTAACCGAAAGTAGAGAAGTGCGTCATAAGTTTGAAATTGAAATTTTAACAATAAATAATAATTATGGGAGTAGCAATAATATTTGTGGCCATGTTTGCCTCAGCGTTTGGAATCTTTTACATGTTTTTCATGACTCGAAATAAGGAAAGAATGGTAATGATTGAGCAGGGAAATAGTCTGTCTTTTGGAAAAGAAAAAAGGGAGCCTCGCCCCAGACGGACTTATAACCCAATAAAATTTGCACTGAAGTTTGGCATGTTTCTGATTGGTATAGGAATCGGTTTTGTTGTGGCAATTCTTCTTGATCAGGCATTTATGATTGATCAGATTGAAATGTTCATTATTGGTATTGTTTTTGTTTTTGGGGGTTTAGGATTGGTTTCCGGATATATCCTCGGACGGAAGATCGATCAGAAAGATCAATAATTCATTTCCTCATCAAAGAAACGGGCTTTTGGATATCCAGAAAGCCCGTTTTTTTTTAACATAATTTAACAAGTAGATATTAAACCGATTCGTTGTACTTTTATCAAAGTACCTAGATGAGAAACATTCAAACAATATATTGTGAAATTATCCATTGAAGAACTCACTCAAATTTATCGGAATGGCAATCGTGCACTAAAAGATGTTAATCTCGTTATCGAGGATGGCATGTTTGGTTTACTAGGACCTAACGGTGCAGGAAAATCCACTTTGATGAAATTATTAGTAACCTTAATGAAGCCCTCAAGAGGTGGGATTACAATTAACGGTCAGGATCTACAGAAAAACAGAAGACAAGTAAGATCAGTCTTGGGATATCTTCCACAGGATTTTCGGTTTTTCGCTAAATTAAGCACATGGGAATTCCTTGATTACTCTGCTCGACTTGCAGGTATCAAGGATAATAAGAAGAGGAATACTGAGGTTGAAACAATGCTTGAGGAAGTTGGATTATTCGATGTGCGTGACAGAAAAGCCAACAAACTCTCTGGTGGGATGAAAAGACGATTGGGGATAGCTCAGGCTCTTATTGGTGATCCAAAGATTGTTATTGTGGATGAGCCTACCACCGGATTAGATCCGGATGAACGAATAAGGTTCAGGAACCTGCTCTCTAAGATGACTGAACAAGAGATGATCATTATTCTTTCGACCCATATTGTTGGCGATATTTCCAGTACCTGTAACAATATGGCATTATTGAATGAAGGCAAAGTCGTCTTCAATGGCCCACCCGATAATCTGGTTCAAAAAGCCAAAGGTCACGTATTTCAGGTTGAGGTAGCAAATTCTGAATTTGAGATGGTAAATGAAAAATACAATGTTATTTCAACGATCCCATCGGTTAATGGTTGGGATATGCATATTGTGGCTGATGAATTAACAGAAATGCCTTCACAATTGGTTGAACCAAATCTGGAGCATGCCTATGTGTACTATATGGAACATGTTTTAAAAAATCAAGCCTAAAAAAAAAGAAAATGGGATATATGTCAAAAATCCAAACAGTTGCCCGCTTTGAAATGAAAACTCTTTTCAGAAGCTGGTTTTTTCGAATTTTTTCGGTTCTGACACTTTTTATTTTACTAGGAACCAATATTGGGATGTTAACAGATGGTGGGAATGTTAATCTGGTTATCAGATCCATTGCATCAAATATTCCATATATGAATATGGCATTTCTGAATATTGCACAAGCATTGCTGGCAATATTTCTGGCATCTGACTTTCTTAAAAGAGATAAGAAGCTTGACACTACAGAGGTTATCTATACCCGTTCAATGACTAATTGGGAATATGTTTGGGGTAAAACATTTGGTGTGCTGATCGTTTTTACGGTTTTGAACATATTGGTTTTTCTCATGGCCTTGATAATAAACATGGTTGTTTCAGGGGTCGAAGTTGATTATATGGCTTATCTGCTATATCCTTTACTCGTGGGCTTCCCAACTCTGTTGTTTACTCTTGGACTGGCGTTTTTTCTAATGTCTGCTATTAGAAATCAGGCGGTTACTCTTATATTGTTAATCGGACTGACAGCCTTGAGTCTGTTTTTTGTAAAAGATAAAGTCAATCACCTCTTTGATTTTATGGCCTTCACTTTTCCAATGATGTGGTCAGATATGATTGGATCAGGTAATTTATTTGAGATATTGTTACACAGGGGAATATATTTATTTCTAGGTCTGGCATTTATTTTTGCAACAATACTATTGCTTAAACGTCTGCCTCAATCCCGTCCTTTTTCACTCTTATCTGTAGTTCTTATGACTGCTTTTTTCATTTTGGGAATTGGAGGTGGAGCTACATATTGGTCAACGTACAATAAAGATCAAAATTTCAGGCAGGAGGTAAAACAACTTAATAACGAGGTAAGTAAATTGCCAATTAGCCTTGTGAAATCGTATGATTTAGAACTTGAACATCTGAATAAATCAATATTGGCGAGTGCAAGTCTGCAGCTTGATGAGCCTGCTGAGAATCTGCCTGAAGAATTAATATTTTCATTAAATCCCGGCCTTGTCATTGATGAGATAAAGCTAAATGGGAAAACTGTTGATTTTTCACGAGAAATGCATATCATCCGGATCAATAAACCAGGTGATTTGTCAGGAAACGTCGAGCTCCTCTTTAGCTATAAAGGAACTATTGATGAAAGAATCTGCTATCTTGATATTAAGGATGAGTATATGGCAGTCAAGCATGGACCGGCATTCATAATCGGTTCACCAAAAAGGCATGGCATTATTCAGGATAATTTTGTTTTATTAACTCCTGAAAGTGTTTGGTATCCAATCTCAGGTGGAACTTTCGGAACAAAGCTGTCTTCAAAACCTGTGATGAATTTTAGCACTTATAAACTAAATGTTAAAACTCATGAAGGTCTTACAGCTATTTCTCAAGGGAAGGCTATTGAATCAGGTGATTCCTGGGAATTTACTTCCAACACTCCTTTCAAAGGTATTAGTCTGGCAATTGGTGAATATGAGACTAAAACGCTCAACATAGATAGTTTGGAGGTGCAATTGAGTTATTATAAGGATCATAGCGGTTTCCTTGAAATACTAGACCTTCTTGAGGATACTTTGCCAACCCTCGTGAAAGCAACATTTGAAGATTATGAGAGAAGCATTGGTCTTGATTATCCTTTCAATTTCTTAAAATTGGTTGAGGCCCCGGTACAGTTTTACTCCTATGACAGAGTATGGTCAAAAGGCTATGATTATGTACAACCTGGAGTAATATTTTATCCCGAGAACCTATCATTCTTGAGACGTGGAGATTTGGGTAAAGAACTTGAACGTGCGATTGATCGGGCAGTTGAGCGGGATAATCCTGCAAGTGATAAGGATCTTCAGATACAAGTTTTTAATAATGTAATCAGGAATAATTTTATACAGGGAGAAAGGGATTTCAGGATGATGATGAGAGGTGGAAATATGAACTTCTCCAGTTCGGATGAAACACCATACAGCATTTTTCCAAATTATTTTAGTTTCGTTAATAACATAGAATCCAGTGATTACCAGTTAATCAATTCAGCTCTTGAATCCTATATTGGAAGTAAGAGTGGAGCGCAAGGAGGGTTTGCTTCAATGGGTGGTATATCTGATGAGGAGAAAGCCAATTTAGCTTTGGCTGAACATTCTTTCGCTGAATTAATGGACCTGCCGGATGAAAAAGATATTCTTCCATCAGTTATTGAGGCGAAGGGAAAGCAACTATTTAATTATTTGGAAGCAGTAATTGGGTCTGAAGAGTTCATTACATTTATTACCGAAGAACTCAAAACAACAAGATTTAAAAATCTCAGTCTGCCCGAATTTGGACAGAATGTGATGGATAGATTCAATATTGATATCAGCGCTTTTCTGGAGAATTGGTACAGTGGTACTGATGTTCCTTCTTTTCTGGTGACTGATGTGAGAAACTACGAAATACAAGATGGTGATAATACTGTTTTCCAATTGTTCTTCACTATCTCAAATACAGGATCTACAGATGGAATTGTCAATGTTAGTTTCAGAACCGGAGGTGGAGGTGGAGGCCGAATGGGACATGGAGGTGGGGGTATGAGAAGTGGTGGAAGTCAAACAAGCTACGCCCTGGCAGGACGAGATGATGCTACAAACCTCTTGTATCTTATTCCGGCTGAAACAGCTTATGAATACGCAATTATTCTTGACGATCCACCCAGAATGATGTCAGTCAACACATTAATTTCTTCCAATCTCCCTGCTTCAATTGCGTATCCATTTCCTGATGTAGAGAAGAAAAGGATGGAAGCTGTTGAAAGTATAAGCGAAACCAAATTGATTACTTCATTGGCTGAAGCTCATGAGCTAATTGTTGACAATGAAGATTCCGGTTTCTCAACACATGAAGAAGGTTCCTCAAATAAGATGTCAGGATGGCTTGGAATTGATCAGAAAGAATCGGATTTCAAATATCAGGGAATGTATTTCTGGAGACCACCAATGACCTGGACACTTACTACTCAGTCGGGTTTCTATGGTGATTATATTCGTTCAGCCTGTTATACGCGAAGTGGGGAAGGTGAGCGATTTGTGGAATGGGAAGCTGATATTGAAGAGGCTGGCTATTATGACGTGTATTGTTATCTCAATGAGTCGCTGTCAAGAATGGGCAGGTATCGGGGCCGGGGTGGAGATCGTGGAGGACGTGGAGGACGTGGTGGCTCTTCTGATATCAGCGATGTCTATCACTATACAGTTTATCATGACGAAGGTGAAGAAGAGGTTTCAAAGGCATTGTCAAATATTGAGAATGGATGGAATATGTTAGGTTCATTCTATTTTTCACCTGGCAAAGCAAAAGTTAAACTTACTAATGAGAATACTGGAAAAATGGTGGTTGCAGATGCTATCAAGTGGGAAAAACAATAATCAAGAATCAATAAACCAAAATCATATGACGAAAATTATTAAGCTACTGATGGGGATGGTAATATCCTTGTTGATCACAGGATCAACGGAGGCCCAGCAAGTTTTAAGATTTGAAGACGCTATCCAGGTAGCATCCCAGCATAGTCCGGATATAAAAAGGGTTCGCCTGAGCATGGAGAGATCCGAACAACTACTGATAGCCCAAAGGGCATCACTGAAATCTAATATTAGTTTTACAGTGAATCCTTTGCAATATACCCATGATCGCGCATTTGACGAGTATAATAATCAATGGTATACAAAAGATAATCTGAGTAGTCTGGGGGCATTTACAATTTCACAGCCTCTTATCTGGACTGATGGCAGAGTATCACTTACCAATCAATTACGCTGGCAGAATAGCTACAGTGAGGTAAATGATATTCGCAATAAAAACTTTACCAATAATCTCTATTTGCAATATGATCAGCCTTTATTTACTTATAACCGAACCAAACAGGTTTTACAGGAACTTGAGCTTGGTCTTGAGAACGCCCAGTTGAGCTTCGCTATGCAAATGCTTAATCTTGAAAGGATGGTTGCTCAAAATTTCTTTAATGTGCATCAGCGACAAATGAGTTTGCAGATTTCACAGGAAGAATATGCTAACCAGCTAAAAAGTTATGAAACCATTAAGAATAAAGTAGAAGGAGGTCTATCCGCTCTTGAGGAATTATACCAGGCAGAACTTAACCTGGCAAATTCACGCTCTGGCCTCCAAAATGCAGAAGTGGCATTGGATAATGCAAAGGATCAGTTTAAAGTTCAGATCGGACTTGATATTTTTGAGGACATTGCTGTTCTGGCAAATGTAAACCTTGATTCTGTACCTGTTGATCTGCCTCAGGCAATTGATATGGGTCTTGCTAATCGATTGGAGATTCGTCAGCGACAAATCGATATTCAAAACGCTCAGTTTGACATGATTCAAACAAAAAGTATAAATGAATTCAAAGGGAATCTTTCTGTTCAGGTTGGTCTGTTTGGAGATAATGAGAAGTTGCCTCAATTGTATGAATCACCCACCGATAATGAACAACTCGCTCTGTCTCTTCAGATTCCAATTTTTGACTGGGGAGAGAGAAAAGCAAGAATTGCAGCGGCTGAAGCCACGATAAAAACATCTGAATTATCACTGGAGGACGAAAAGAATAATATAGTTATTGGTATCCGGGAGGTATACAGAAGTCTGTTGAATCTGATTACTCAAATTGGTATAGCTGAACAGAGTCAGAAAAATGCTCAGTTAACATACGATATTAACTATGAAAGATATGTTAACGGCGACCTGACCGGTATGGATCTGAATCTGTATCAAAATCAGCTTTCTCAGAGTAAGAATGACTATTCAAACGCCATGATAAGTTACAAGCTAGAACTTCTTAATATGAAAATCCAAACACTATATGATTGGGAAACACGTGAATCAGTAGTTCCGGAATCAAAAAAAAAATAATTGAACCATGAAACGAAATACACTTTTAAAATCATTTTTAATTCCCTTTTTAGCTCTGGCCATTTTAGGTGGTTGTCGGAATGAAGAGGCCGATGTAGAAGCTGATGTGGCTGTTCCTGTCAGTATCTTAGACATTAAATATCAGCCAATTGAGGAGTTTATCACAACTAATGGTACCGTACTTGCTACTAAAGAGGTTGAATTAAGTGCTGAGGCAGGTGGCAAGTATAAGCTTATGAATAACCCCAGAACAGGTCGTGTTTGGGCTTTAGGAGATATTATTAAAACTGGTGATGTCATCGTTTCAATTGAGGATGAAGAATATGTCAATAATATTCAGATAAAATCCAAAGAGTTGAATCTTGAAATTTCAAAAGACCAATGGGGGAAAATTGAATCATTATACGAAAAAGGAGGAGAGACTCTGAGTACATTGAAAAATGCTGAGCAAACTTTTATTAATGCTGAGTATACACTGGCAAATGCAAAACTCCAACTCGCCAAGATGCAGGTTTTAGCTCCGTTTAATGGAGTTATTGTCGATCTTCCATATATCACAGAGGGGAATAAGATTCAGGCCGGAACACCAGTAGTTTCATTGATGGACTATCTAAACCTATTTATGGAAATACAGCTTCCTGAAAAAAACCTGGCTAGTTTATCAGTTAATCAAAACGTAAGGATATTGAATTATACAATGCCTGATGATACCCTTTGGGGATCGATTTCACAAATGAGTCCGGCAATTAACCCTGACACACGTAATTTTAAAGGGATTATTACTGTGAAGAATCCCGGTTTGCGCCTGCGACCAGGAAGCTATGTCAAAGCCGAAATTGTTACCAACAGCAAAGACAGTACTATTGTGATTCCAAAAGACATTATCGTTTCACGTCAGCGGGGTAAATCAGTTTTCATCGTTGATCAGAATACAGCCTATGAACGAAGTATAAAAACAGGCCTGGAGAATCCTGATGAGGTAGAAGTAATTGGTGGGCTTGAGCTCAACAATCGTGTTGTTACTGAAGGATTTGAAACATTAGGTAACAGGTCTAAAGTGAAGATCATTCGTTAATTGAGTAAGGAAAGCACTTCATTATGAAGAAAATCACCCAATTTTCTGTAAATAATCCGGTTACAGTCACCATGCTGATTCTTGGAGTTCTGCTCCTGGGTTTCATTTCCTTTGGAAAGCTTGGTACTGATCTGATGCCGGAAATGAATAATCCCCGGATATATGTTGAATTATCTGCCGGGGAACGCCCTCCTGAGGAGATAGAAAAACAGTTTGTGGATCAGATCGAATCGCTGGCTATCCGGCAGGCTGATGTCATAGGTGTATCCTCAGTAACCCGGGTTGGATCAGCCCAAATCACAGTTGAATACAGTTGGGACAAGGATATGGATGAAGCTTTTCTTGAGCTTCAAAAAGCCCTCGGATCCTATAACCAAAATAGTGATCTGGATGAAATCCTGATTACCCAACATGACCCTAATGAGACACCGGTATTGCTTGTTGGGATGACTCATGAAAGCATAAAGGATATGAATGAGCTACGAAAGGTAGCTGAGAATTATATCCGAAATGAGTTAATCCGTCTTGAAGGAGTAGCTGATGTCAAACTTGAAGGTCAGGAGGTCAATGAGGTTGTTATCACAACAGACCCCTACCGGATGGAAGCTTTTGGCGTAACAACAGATATTATCAGTGGCCAGATTCAGAATTATAATCGCAATGTTTCAGGTGGAAGTATTGTGGAGATGGGAACCCAGTATATAATTAAAGGGGTAAGCGTATTTGAGGAATTAGAAGATATGCGAAAGCTGATTGTTAGCTTTCAGCAAGCCCAGACCGCAACGGAGGGTGAAACCCCGGAGCGAATTCCCGTATTCCTTTCAGATGTAGCGAAAGTTGAATTTGAAAATAAGGAGCCAATAAATATTGTCAGGATAAATGGAGAAAGAAGTATTGGTCTCGGAATCTATAAAGAACCAAAATTTAATACAGTAAAGGCTGTTGAAGAACTGCAGCTGGCCTTTGTAGATATTGAAAAAGCCCTTCCCGGATACAGCTTTCAAATTATCCAGGATCAGGGGGAATTTATTTCTAATGCTATTGGAGAAGTCGAAACAACTGCTCTGATAGGGATTATTCTTGCCGTTTTTATCCTGTTTATTTTTCTCAGGAGAATTGGAACCACCCTGATTGCCAGTATCGCAATTCCAATTTCTATTGTCGCTACTTTTAACCTGATGTACTTTAATGGCTTAACCATTAATGTCATGACCTTGGGTGGATTAGCTCTGGGAGCAGGTATGTTGGTGGATAACGCAATCGTTGTTTTAGAAAATATTTTCAGGAATCTTGAGAAGGGATTATCAGTTAAGGAAGCTGCCATACAAGGTACAGCCGAAGTGGGCGGAGCTATAACAGCTTCTACATTAACTACTATCGTTGTTTTTCTTCCAATAGTTTACATTCAGGGTGCTTCAGGTGAGTTGTTTAAGGATCAAGCCTGGACAGTTGCATTTTCTCTGCTTAGTTCCTTGATTGTTGCTATCCTGGTAATTCCAATGCTTTTCTCCAAGTTCATCAAGGTGAAAAAAGGGAGATCGATGACTAAAACAGTTGGATTCAGATGGTATCCAAAAATGCTTAATGGCTTACTCCGGATGAAAGCCCTGATCATCATATTTGCTTTTGCCTTAGTGGCTGCCAGTGCATTGTTATTGCCAAAAATTGGTAGTGAGTTTATGCCGAAAACAGAGACCAGAGAGTTTTCAATGGATCTAAAACTTCCTGAAGGCACTCAAATAGAGCGAACTGAACAAACGGTGAATACGCTTGATCTTATGATAAAGGAATTGCTTGGGGATAACCTGGAAACCTTGTATGCACGTATTGGTCCTGCTTCGAGTGCAAGCTCATCTACTGCGGTTTTTGAAAATGAAAACACAGCTAATATTAAGGTCATGCTCATTGATGAAACAGAAATTTCGTCAAGCCAGACTATCAGACAATTAGGGAAAATAGTCGCCAATATGCCAGACCTGGAAGTGAAATTTCTTCAGAATGAGACAGCATTACAGGCTACTATGGGCACCGATGAAGCACCTATAATTGTTGAGGTTGTTGGCGAAGAATTCGAACTGATTGAACCTATAACAAACCAGGTTCGGGAAATCATGATGAAATCAACTGAGTTGTTTAATGTGGAAGGAAGTTTCGAAGAAGGAGCTCCGGAGATTGAGGTGGTAATTGATCGTTTTCGAGCCGGGGTATATGGTATCTCAGTGGATCAGATAATTGGTCAGCTGCAGGCAGTTCTGACAGGGGCTGATGCCGGACAATTTGAGCATGGGGGAGAGATGAAAGATATAACTATTAAATTACCCGATGTCAGATTAAGTCAACTAAATGATATTGTTTTAACAGCAGGTGCCAGTGAATTACGTCTGAATGATGTGGCCACTATTAGAACAGTTAATGCCCCGAAAGAAATCCGCCGAACTAATCAGAACAGGGTTGGGCAGGTTTCAGCTCAGATCAGGAATATTAAGCCTATCGATCAGGTTGTTACTGAATTAAATGAACAATTTGCACAGCTGACCCTTCCTCCCGGCTATTATATTCGCCATGCCGGGGAGGAATTGAAACGTAAAGAATCAATGGGTAGCCTGCGTTTTGCCTTGCTGCTGTCTTTAATATTAGTATACATGGTGATGGCTTCACAGTTTGAATCACTGATTCATCCTTTTACCATTATCCTGACAGTACCTCTTGCAGCAGTCGGAACCATATTGTTGTTTTTCCTGATGGGACAAACTCTGAACATTATGGCACTGATCGGACTGATTATGTTGATCGGAATAGCCGTAAATGACTCAATCATTCTTGTTGATCGGATCAATCAACTAAAATTGCTTGGAATGAAGCGAAAAGAGGCAATAGTTGAGGCCGGACATCAAAGAATACGACCTATTCTGATGACCAGTTTAACCACAATTCTAGCCTTATTGCCTTTAACTTTTGGATTTGGAGAAAGTGCATCACTCAGAGCTCCGATGGCTCTTGCGGTGATAGGCGGGCTCTTCACTTCTACATTGCTGACACTTATCGTTATTCCATGCGTATATGATGTTCTGGATAAGTTTAAGGAATGGATATTACCAAGTAGAACCCAGATTAGTGAGCAATTATGAAGGCAGTAATTAACCGGAAGACTCTCATAGGAATGGCCTTTATCGGGCTCACCCTGCTTGGCGTGGTGTCCTATCAGAATTTATCCGTAGAGTTATTCCCCAACGCTGTTGCTCCTCAATTAATCGTTCAGATTACCTCTCAGCTTGAGGTTGATCCCTCCTATATGGAAAGACAGGCAGTGATTCCTGTGGAGGGAGCTATTGGTACGCTTGACGGGATTGAGGAAATGAGCTCTAATGCATCGAGAAGAAGGGGAATAGTATATATATCCTATCAGCAAGATGTGGATATTAAATATGCAGAACTGAAACTGCAGGAAAAAATGAATGAAATCAGGGATGATCTTCCCGATCAATTCATGCTTACTGTTGTGAAGGTTGACCTTGAACAAATGGCTAATCAGGTAATGGGCCTGGAGGTCAGGGGAACCGGCGGTATTAACCGGGTTCGGAATATTGCCGATGAGGAAATCGTAGAAAAACTGGAAAACATAGATGGTATTGCAGGAGTGGAGGTATATGGAGGACAGGAGAAATCATTAGAGATTACCTTGGATGAAGATGCCTGTGAAGCTTACGGTATAACACCATTCCAGGTTCGAAATGCTATCAATCAGAATGGGCGATTAAAAACTTTAGCAGGTTCAGTTCTCGACGGTCAGAAAAAATTGTTCGTCCAGATCACTGCGGAGTATGTCAAACTATCTGACATTGAAACTCTGGTTGTATCCGAGAATGGTCCGATTCTGCTGCACGATGTGGGTGAGGTGTATTTTGGTGTAAAAGAAGAAACCAGTTTCTCCAGAGTCAATGGACAGGAAGCTATTACTGTTAGTCTTATCAGTGATTCTCAGGCTAACCTGATCGATCTCTCACATGATGTTGCAAAAGTGGTCGAACAGCTCAACAGCGAATTAGCTGTCCTGGGGATTGAAGTTGTGGTTAAGGAGAATATGGCTGAGCTGATGGAGAAAAACATTAACCAGATCATCAATCTGGCTCTTACCGGAGGACTACTGGCCATTCTGATTCTGTGGATATTTCTCAGAAATGTAAGACTGGTCTTTGCTATTGCTCTGGCTATTCCCATATCTGTTTACACTGCATTTAACTTCTTCTACGCAGCCGATATTTCAATCAACAGTTTGACCCTGGTGGGTATGGCTCTTGCCATCGGAATGTTATTGGATAATTCGGTAGTGGTACTGGAAAATATATATAGGCATGCATCCTTAGGGAAAAAGCCAGCTGAAGCTGTTTTACAGGGAACCAGAGAAGTTTGGCGATCCATTGTAGCAGCCACCCTCACAACTATAACAGTTTTCTTGCCTTTCATATTCTCAGATAATTTTCTTATTCGAATAATGGGGAACCATATTGGGGTGTCGATTATTTCAACTCTGGTGGTTTCTCTCTTCGTAGCTCTGCTTTTTATTCCCATGTTAACGCATGGATTCATGTCAAGAAGAAGAGAGAAGAAGCAGGTGGTTTATGAAAAGGTGTCACTTCATAATAGATTGATACAGATCTATGTAGTTGTTCTGAAGGCCAGCATGAGAAAGCCAGCTCTAACAGTTATTGGTGCCCTGGTTGTTTTCTTCCTGACGATCTTTATTGCCCTTGCTATTTCTACTAATACACTTCAGGAAGCTGAAACAGATGAAATCAGGTTGAGTGTTACAATGCCTGGAGGTTCAACTCTTGAGACAACTGACCTGGCTGTTAGAACAATTGAGGAGCGTCTGATGGATGTACTCGAAAGAGAAGATCTGACTGCTGAAGTGAGAGAAGGAGAAGCCACGCTGACGATGAAGTTGCTTGAGGATTATCAGGATATTGATGGAAGATCTTTACCTGGGATAAAAGAAGATATGCAGCTACGTCTTGACAATATAAGGTCAGCAGAAATTGATTTCCAGGAATTTTCAGCTTCATCAGGTTTTTCTGGTGGAGGTGGAGGTGGTCCAGGTGGAGGTGGTGGAGGCAATGCTGGTGGAGGATTTGAATCCTTTTTGGGAATCGGATCACAGCAGGAAATGGTTATTATCAAAGGGCAGGATTTTGATATGATGAGAAATGTTGCCGAAGATCTTGAATACTTTCTTGATGAACTCGACAATATCTCAAGTGTAAATCTGAGTATTGCGGATAACCGGCCTGAGGTTCACCTTCGTTTTAATACCCGGGAAATGGGTGAAAGGAATGTGCCACTGACCAATGTAACATCTGAATTAAGCTCTTTTCCTTCTGAAATCAACTCCGGAGCAGTTTTCAAAGATGGGACAGAGGAATATGATATTATTATCAAGATGGAAGTTCCTGAAGATGATGAAGAGCGCACCATGGATGAGCTTAAAGAGCTCAAAGTGCCTTCATCTGGTCAACAGGCAACATACGATCTGCAAGAATTAGGTGATGTATATTTCTCACGTGGTCTTTCAGATATTGACCGTGTAAATAGAGAGAAACAGATAGAAGTAACTTATCGATTTGAAAATGAGGTTAATGATTCAAAGGCACTGCTGGATGCAGCCAGAATTGAGATTGATGAATTGGTTGCCAGTTTAAGTATACCATCTGGTGTGGCGGTAGAAGTTCAACATGAGGAAAATGATTTCAAAGAATTCTATTTCCTTATTGCTGCAGCTTTTATCTTAATATTTATGATTCTGGCGTCGGTATTTGAATCATTTGTAACACCGGTGGTTCTTATGTTCACAATACCACTAGCAGGTATTGGCTCCTTCCTGGCTTTGATTTTTACTGGTAATTCTTTGTTGAACGCTAATACGCTTACAGGCTTTCTTATACTGCTTGGTGTGGTGGTTAATAATGGTATTATTCTGATCGATTATACGAATATCCTGCGAAAAAGAGGATACCGCAGATCACGCGCATTGTTAACGGCCGGACTGGCCCGTATCAGACCAATCATGATAACTGCTGTTACTACAATAGTTGCTATGCTTCCTCTTGGAATGGGGAAATCTGAATATGTAAGTCTGATTGGAGCTCCTTTTGCTATTACAGTAATTGGAGGATTAAGTGTAAGTACAATTTTGACTCTTGTTTTTGTTCCAACTCTTTATTCCGGACTTGAGAATTCTCTTGAGTGGATTCGGAACCAAAGATGGTTGACAAAGATATTTATGGCGGTGTCAGTAATCGGATTAGGACTTGTTATCTACTTTAATGTGGATGCTTTTCTGTGGAAACTCGTTTTGTTCATGCTTGTAGTTGTGGGTATTCCTGCTTCCACATGGTTTGTTATGAATAGTCTGCGAAAGGCAAGCTCAAAAGCCATTCCTGATGAAACGGATATTGTTATTCGCATTCAGAATCTGGTTAAAATTTATGACCGTGATACTAAATTCTCCCGTGAATGGAAATCCGGATTGGAAATAAGAAAACGCTTAGGCCTGACTCGTACATATGAATCAGTCAAAGATCTGGCAATTCTGATTTGGCAATTACCCTTAATTGGATTCCTGATCTTTTTCGTGTACTTCTATCTTGATTCAAAGATGTGGTTGTTTTTCCTCAGCCTCTTTGTCTATGGCACCTTATTAGCTGTATGGCAGCCGATTGGATCCTGGATTGGGAAATCCGGCGGGAGAAAATTGAAGCTCGCAACTTTATTCAGAAGACTTATTCTGTGGGGATTTCCGGTGTTCTCTGTAATTCTTTTCCACAAGAGATGGGATAACCTGGCCTTGGAGATTCTGATAGCTGTGGTATGGTTATTTGGCCTGATCGTGTATTCGACAGCTAAAATTCTAAAAGAGAAGCAAGTTGTGGTCAGTAGGATAAAAGGTCGGTTCGGACTTCTGAGACGTGGTTTTTTCAGAATGGTTCAGTCTATTCCACTTATTGGCAAGCAAAAAAAGCCTTTCAAAGCACTGGCTGCTGTTTCAATGGAGATTAGCTCAGGTATGTTTGGTCTGTTAGGACCAAACGGTGCTGGTAAGACCACTATGATGAGGATAATCTGTGGTATTCTGGAGCAGAGTTATGGGAAGATTTGGATCAGTGGAGTGGATACTCAGGAGAAACGTGAAGAGTTACAAGGTTTGATTGGATATCTGCCTCAGGAGTTTGGCATGTATGAGAATATGACGGCCGGTGAGTACCTTCATTATCAGGGTATTCTGAAAGGCTTGACCGATCCTAAACTTCGTTCAGAGCGTGTAGAATACACATTGAAGGCAGTTCATATGATAGAGAAAAAGGATCACAAAATCGGTTCTTTCTCCGGAGGTATGAAACAGCGTATCGGTATAGCCCAGATTTTACTACATCTTCCCAGAATTCTGGTTGTGGATGAACCAACTGCCGGATTAGATCCAAGAGAAAGAATCAGGTTCAGAAATTTGTTGGTTCAACTCTCACGTGATCGGGTAGTAATATTTTCTACTCATATCATTGAAGATATATCCAGCTCATGTAACCAGGTGGCTGTTCTCAACAAAGGGGAATTGAAATACCTTGGTGTCCCTCTGGAAATGGCAAAACTGGCTAAAGGCAATGTGTGGCAAGTGGAGGTGAGTGTGAGCGAATTTGATAAACTTTCTGAAGAGTATAAAGTGGTTCATCATATGCGTGACGGACAAAAGATCCGTGCACGCCTGTTGGCTGCTGAAAAGCCAATGGAGGATGCTATTGAAGTAACTCCATTGCTTGAAGATGCTTATTTATGGATGTTAGGTAAAAAATTGTAATCTATTTATGGCAACAAATAAAGTACATATAATAGCAGATTGGTTCTGGCGGATGATTCGCTACAACCTCAAGATCATTTTTGCCAATAAATTTATATGGTTTCTATTGGCGGCACTGGGTTTTTTCATCATGGTTACCCTGATTACCCTGTATAATGGTACCATGATAACACCTGGAACAGTGTATAATCTTTTATTATACCCTGGCCTCTTGCTAATTTTCTACCCAACTGTTTTTGGTATTCAGAATGATGAAGATAGCCGGATTCTCGAAATTATTTTCGGGATTCCGGATTACCGCTACAAAGTTTGGCTGGTCAGACTGGTGATGATACTTATACTAATCTTTGGAGTACTTTTTCTTTTATCATGGTTCTGCTCCTGGACTTTGGTGAGTTTCACGCCCATTTACATGGCTTTTCACCTCATTTTTCCAATTTTTCTGATGGGAACTCTAGCCTTTCTCCTGTCAACAGTGGTAAGGAATGGTATCGGGACAGCCGTAATTATGGTTATTATTGGTATCATCTTCAGTTCTTTAGCTGAAACTATTGAAAGGAGCAAGTGGAATATTTTTCTCAATCCATTCAAAATGCCTGAACAACTTAGTGAAGCTGCTTGGCTTAGTACGGTTCAGGATAGCCGGATCATAATTATGGTAGGAATTATTCTAACAATACTAGGTGGCCTAATGAGCATGCAAAGAAGAGAAAAATTCATGTAGATATTCTTAAGACCAAAGACCAATGACCAAAGACCGAAGACTTAAATTTGGATGAAGGACAAAGGTTTAAGACTTAAGGCTTTAATCCTATGCCCTTAGTCTTAAGCCTTATGCCCTAAGCCCTAAGCCCTTATTTAGTGTAGTAGGCGATCATGTCTAGAATTGTTTGTCGGCACACGGGACAAAAAGGATCATCTAACCAGTTCATCTTGCATTTTTGCATAGGACTGTAGATGCCTTTTCCCGTATATAAACCACCTTCAAATGCTCCGAGAACTCCGTTAAATTTTGATGTACGTGGAGTTGGAATCGGAGTGTTTGATTTGATAAGCTTCTTCCATTTCTTGCTGAAGTCAACAAGAGTTGTAACATTTGGCTGAATGGGCTCATATTTCATGTCAACATAATCATTGTACGATACGTCGCTGGTGTAATATTCATCAGCCAGCCATGTCAGGTTGTGTCCGAATTCATGTAACCATACACCGATTGATTTCTCGTTAAATGCTGAGAAAGTGCCATAATAATTATAAACACCACCACCACCATATTTCTCTGTATTTACAAGAATAATAATCAGATCATATGGTGTATTAGCTGCAATATCACGCACTGATTTTATGTCAGTAGTCATCAGATATCTTTCAGAATTAAAAGTGTAAAAGTTGGTGTTCAGAATAGTCTCTTTCCAGATATCCTGCCCGGGAATATCAGTTCCTGATTCTTTACTGGGAGCCTCAACTACCCAGATATTAAAATCATCTTCATGAGCGTCAAATGGATCGGTTTCAAACAGGGCATTCGAAAATTCTTTAGCAGCATCTCTGAAAAGACCCATTTCATCTTTAGTGAAGCCATCCGGGAGGAAAACAACATCTATTTTTTGAGCAGGATCACCTGAATCATGAACCATATAGGAATTGTATTTTGGACCTGATTGTTTCTTTATAAAATGATCATTCGGATTAATCAGGTATTCAAATACTTTGTTCAGCTTTGTGCTGCGATCACGACTGTATAATTCTAACCTGACTTTTTTCTTTGGAAAAGGGATCAGAACAGTTTCATAGAAACATCTGCTGGTTTCATTGGCTTCTGAAGTAGATTGCCATTCACTGTACAAACCGGCATACCCTCGTGAGTATATTAATTCATTGGATTTTATATCATATACTTCAACCCGGTATTCACCCCATGCAAATGGATCAATAAGATTTTTCCTTGGCCCAGACCATTTATCCTCTTTTACCATCTGATTAAAAAAGACTTCTTCGGATGATGCCGTTCCGCAACGATTGTAGTCGAAACGTAAAGTCTTATTGGTGAAATAATCATTATATTGTACCTGAGCCTTGCTGCTCGAAACAGGCATGAATAATAATATTGAAATCAGGAGTACAGAAAATAAGTTTTTCATGACGGAGGAGTTTATTTATAGTATTGCTTAAAATTACATTGTATTTTTGTGTTTACCCGATAATTAAACAGTTTCTTAATACTATGGAACAAGAAAAAAATCTATTAGAAAGACTTAGTGATGGTCTTAAAGGCATGTTCATCAATGATTGGGGGATGTCTGAAGATTTGGCACGCTGGATTCATATGCTGGTGTTTGCAGTAGCTATTATCTTAATAGCCTGGGTGGTAGACCGATTAACTAAACAGGTTATTATTGCTCTGATTAGTCGAATTGTAAAGAAAACAAAAACACAGTACGACGATATTATTCTGGAAAAAGGAGTTTTTAACCGACTGGCACATATTTCTCCTGCACTGGTTGTTTATTACATGCTTCCGACAATACTTGCGGATTTTGAGATCGGAGTTGGATTTTTACAGAGTCTTACTGTAATGTACATGATTATTGTGGGTGTTTTTGTGATAATCTCATTTCTAAATGCTGTAAATGGTATTTATAACAAGCGGGAATATGCAAGTAGTATTCCTATCAAAGGCTATATTCAGGTAGTACAAGTGCTTCTGGTAATAATTGGTGCTGTATGGGCATTAAGTGCCATTTTTGACTTTGATCCAAAAGGATTTTTTGCCGGACTGGGAGCTTTCGCAGCAGTATTGATGCTGATTTTTAAGGACACTATTCTTGGAATTGTTGCCTCTGTGCAGCTTACAGCGAATAAAATGATGAGTATTGGAGATTGGATAAGTATGCCGTCTCGCAATGCTGATGGAACTGTGATTGACATTTCTGTAAATACAGTTAAAGTCCAGAATTGGGATAAAACAATTGCAACAATCCCTACTTATGCTTTAGTATCTGAATCATTTCACAACTGGAGGGGAATGGAAGAATCGGGTGGTCGCAGAATTAAGCGATCAATCAATATCGATATGGCCAGTGTGAAGTTTTGTACTCCGGAAATGCTCGACAAATATGGCAAGATACAGCTGATTACAAATTACATCAATTCTCGTTCAAAAGAAGTGAAAGAGTATAATACAGATAATGAGGTTGATGAAAGTGTCGTGGTGAATGGTCGCCGGATGACCAATATAGGAACCTTCAGAAAATATCTTGAAGCCTATTTAATGAATCATCCAAAGGTACATGAAAGTATGACCTTTCTGGTTAGGCAGTTACAGCCGAACGAGCGGGGGATCCCAATTGAAATATATGTTTTTAGTACTGTCCAGGCATGGGCGAGTTATGAATCTATACAGGCCGATATCTTTGACCATATACTGGCAATTATGCCCGAGTTTGAATTACGGGTATTTCAGAATCCTACAGGAGATGATCTGAAAAAACTAGTAAACTGATAATTTAATTTGCATACTCATTATCCAAAGTTCATTACTTTTTAAAATATGCCCCAAGAAATTGAACGGAAATATCTGGTTGCCGGCGACGAATGGAGAAAGAATTTGTCAGAAGCTGATTCTTCTTTTATTCAACAAGCCTACTTGAGTGTTGATCCTGATCGTGTGGTAAGGATCAGGATCAGGGATAATATGGCATTTCTTACAATTAAGAGTCGTACAATCAGGTATACTCGTAGTGAATTTGAGTATCCGATACCTCATCAGGATGCTATCGAGATGCTAAAGCTATGTAAATCTGCGGTTTTGATTAAGAGACGTTATGAGATACATTTCAAGGGGATGCTTTGGGAAGTAGATGAGTTTCTGGGGAAGAATAAAGGCTTGATATTAGCTGAGATTGAATTGGATCATGAAGATCAGGATTTTGTTAATCCTGATTGGCTTGGTGAGGAGGTAACTCATGATTCTGATTATACTAATCTACAATTATCGATGAATGAAGAGGATTAAGAACCGGAATATAGTATTTGTCCCCGTTTGTTTATTGGTGATGTTATTTGCCAATGCCTGTAATCTCTTATCCCCCACGACCTCAAATTCTGGCCAACCTTTAGTTTTGTATGATCCTGGGGCTAGGGGGCTTCATCCTGATTTTAAAATCTTTCATAATGATGTAAATCAGAGTACTCTGTATTTCAGGATTTTTGCTACTGAACTATTATTTAATCAGGCAAATGCTGAGACCAGGGATCAAAGTCGTTTGACTCTGATGTATAAACTTTTCAGTTCATTCTCAGAGCAAATTATTGATCACGACGATGACAAGGAGTTTATTATTAATAAGAGTGAAGTTGCAGATTATTATACCGGCACGGTAAAAATTCCCACAGAGGAGGGTAAAACTTATCTTCTGGAGATTATTCTAACTGATCAGATCAGGCAAATAAGTGTGAGAAGTTTTGTACTGGTCGATAGGTTCAATCCAAATACTCAGCAAAACTATTTGGTTTTAACCTATCCGGGAAATAATATTGGTTTCGAGAAATTTTATTATTCTCAGGAGAGCTTCAGAGTGATGGCAAGCCAATCTGCTGACAAGCAAATGCGTATTGCTTATTACAAACCAGTTGACAATATCCCAGCGCCTCCTTTTGTGGCAGATACTCCTCCTGAAGCCCCAAGAGAACCTGACTCGGTGTGGACTATCGAACATAATGATCAAAAGTTGTATCGGCTTGAAGGTAAGGGTGTCTATGTTTTCTACCCTGATCGTCAAAGCATGAATGGAATGTATTTGTCAAACCTGGGTGAAAATTTTCCTCAGGTGAATACGGCTAAGGATATGCTTGCACCCCTGCAATACCTCGCTACACGTGATGAATTTGAAGAACTCAGAAATGACTCGGATGTAAAGAAATCTATTGATGAGTTTTGGTTGGAAAGGGGAGGTAGTTTTGCTACGGCGAAAGAGTTGATTCGTGTATATTATAACCGCGTTGTTTTTGCCAATCTGTATTTTTCAACTGACAGAGATGGTTGGAAAACAGACAGGGGAATGATCTATCTCCTCATGGGCTACCCCGATGAGGTAATAAAATCTGAAACAGCAGAGGAATGGCGGTATTCCAGCCGGAATACAAGCCGTAAATATAGTTTTGAGTTCGAGTTAAGCCCTCATTCGCTAAAGGCTTATGAGTTTGTGCTTAGAAGAACAGAAATTCACCGACCCGTTTGGAACCGGGCTTTACAAAGCTGGCGTGAGGGACGCATTTTTAGTTTATAATGGAAAAACAAACATATTTATTTGGTATTCATCCTATTATGGAGGCTTATGCCGCTGGGAAAGAGATGGATAAGGTATTAATCAAAAAGGGGCTTACAGGTGATCATATCAAGGACCTGATGGAGTATATCCGACAATCAGGCACTCCCTTTCAGATTGTGCCAATTGAAAAGCTGAACCGGATTACACGGAAAAACCATCAGGGTGTAATTGCCTTTACCGCGCTGGTTTCCTATAGTCCTATTGAGGAAGTTGTTCTCCGGAGTTTTGAAAATGGAGAAACCCCCTTGATCATCGCCCTTGATGGAGTAAGCGATGTTCGTAATCTTGGGGCTATAGCACGTTCAGCTGAGATTGCTGGTGCTCATGCTATTCTTGTTCCTGAAAAGGGATCTGCCCAGATCAATCCTGAAGCTATGAAATCATCAGCCGGAGCTTTAAATATTATTCCAATCTCCCGTACTTCAAACATGGCTGCTACCTTGAAGAATTTACGAAATTCAGGATTGAAGATTTTTGGTGCATCTGAAAAGGCAGGGACTACATTGTTTGAGCTAAGCTTCACAGATCCTTTGGTTTTAGTCTTGGGTTCAGAAGATCAGGGTTTATCGCCAGCCATTCTTAGAATATGTGATGAGCTGATCAAAATCCCCCAAAAAGGGAAGATTGCCTCATTAAACGTATCTGCGGCTGCTGCAGTTATGGTCTTTGAGGTGCTCCGGCAGCGCTTATAGTGATTCTGCCTTCGGCTTCAGTTTTCTGTATTTGATTTTGGCAAATACCAGGTAGGTGGTACCCAGAATATTTACCAGATAGTTCAACCATAAGGACCACTGGAAGCTTTTGTCCACAATGTTGTCATGTACAATGTATATAAAGACCATAAAGACACCACTGCACCACATAAGTAAAAATGACCAGCTGAAACTGCTCACATCATGAGAACGCCAGGTTTTCCATACCTGAGGGATAACACCTATGCTTAGAACAATATTGCCAATCCAACCCAATCCTTCGAAAAATTCCATGATAGTATAGTTATATTGTGAAAATCTTCATTTTAACAGATCTTTCTCTTCGTTTGCCTTGCTCCAGGCTTCCATCTCAATTTCTAATTCTTTCTGTAACTGACCAAACTTATGAAATGGATCCCCTTCAACTATTATATCCGGATCAGCCAATTGCTTCTCTAACTCGGCCAGACTCGATTCAAGGTGACTGATCCTGTCTTCAGATCGTTTTATTTGGGATTCGAGCTTTCGTTTACCCCGATTGAATTCTTTCTGTTCAAGATATCGTTGTTTATTGTCACTTTGCGTATTCTGAAAAGCCTTCTTTCCAGAGGATTGATCTTTCCTTTCAATTTCTTTAAGGTTGTCAAACTTTTTCTTTCTCAGGAAGTCAAAAATATTGCCAGTGTGTTCTTTAATCTTTTTTCCCTTAAACTCAAAAATCTTGTCAGTTAATCCATCAAGGAAATCCCTGTCGTGTGATACTACAATCAAAGTTCCGTCATATCTGAGCAAGGCATCTTTTAGCACTTGTTTTGATCTTAGATCCAGGTGGTTGGTTGGCTCATCAAGCAATAAAAGGTTGTATGGTTCCAATAACATCAATGCTAATGCAAGACGAGATTTTTCACCTCCGGATAAAACCGATACCTTTTTATCCACATCTTCACCACTGAAAAGAAATGCCCCGAGAATATCACGCATTTTTGGTCGCATATCACCAACAGCAACACGATCGATAGTTTCCAGTACACTGAGCTTTGGATCTAAAAGATCAGCTTGATTCTGAGCATAATAACCAATTATTACATTGTGACCTACTTTGAGCCCACCCATATAATCTAACTCACCCATTATAATGCGTGAGAAAGTGGTTTTACCTTCCCCGTTTTTGCCAATAAAAGCAATCTTTTCTCCACGTTCAATAATTATCCCGGCACGCTTGAGTACATCCAGCGACCCGAATGATTTTGATAATTCATCCGCTTCCACAACAATTGTTCCTGATCTTGGGGCAGGTGGAAATTTGATATGAATGCTTGAACCATCGATCTCGTCAATTTCAATACGCTCAAGTCTGTCAAGCATCTTAATACGCGACTGTACCTGTATTGCCTTGGTGTTTTTATATCTGAAACGTTCGATGAATCGCTCATTATCAGCAATTAGTTTTTGCTGATTCTGATAAGCAGCCAATTGTTGCTCTTTTCTCTCAGCCCTCAGTTCAAGAAACCGGCTATAAGGTACTTTGTAATCGAAAGCTTGTCCGAGTGATAGCTCAATAGTGCGTTGTGTTACACGATCAAGAAAAGTTAGGTCGTGTGAAATCAGTAATACAGCTCCCGGATAATCAAGCAGATAATCTTCAAGCCATTGAATTGATTCAATGTCGAGATGATTGGTTGGCTCATCAAGCAAAAGGGCATCAGGACGCTGGAGTAAGATTTTTGCAAGCTCAATACGCATTCTCCATCCACCTGAAAATTCACCTGTTGGCCTGCTGAAATCACTTCTGCTAAACCCAAGTCCCATCAATGTTTGCTCAATAAGGGCATCCTGGTTCGAACCTCCGATCAGCTGGTGGCGGTCTGTTTTGTCAGTTAATGAATCAATTAACTTGTGATATTCCTTTGACTCATAATCTGTTCTGGAGGAGATTTGATCAGTTATTTCAGCGATTTCTCTTTCCAGATCCAGAAGCTCTCTGAATGCTTCACGGGTTTCTTCTATTACTGAAGTAGTGTCAGAGAATATCATATGCTGTGGAAGGTAGCCTAACTGGATTCCTTTAGGTAGCCCAACCTGCCCAACGCTGGGATTCATTTCTCCTGTAAAAAGGCGCAGAATAGTTGTCTTTCCAGCTCCGTTTTTCCCCACCAGGCCAACTCTTTCACGTGCATTAACTAAGAAGCTGATATCCTTGAACAGTTCTTCATCACCAAATCTGACACATACCTGGTTCAGAGATATCATAGCGAAATTTTGATTAAATCATATTCATAACCCCACATCAAACCATGTAAAGGCTCTTTTGTGGGCTTTTGACCCAATACCTGATATACCTGACCAGAATAATGCTCTGCAACAATTTCTTTTACGTCGGCAATACGTTTCCCATATATACCTTTGTCGATTCCTGAAGGACCGCCCCAGGCAAAGATAAGCTCATTACTATCTGCCAAAAGCTTTTTAAAAAAATCATTATTATCCGCTCCGATTCCGGCAGCATCACCTTCGCTTTGCATTAATTGGTGTAATTCAATTGCATCCGTGGCTCTGAAAGCGAAAATGTTCAGGATATTCAAATATTTTGTTTTCGGAAAACGCTTATAAACAAAGGTTTCTACCTTCCGGATGGTTGCATCGGATCGTTGCTCATTTGCACTGCTGGGATTCTTAAGAATAACTGTAGTAGTTTCTGAGCGGGATGAATCCAATAAATCAGGCAGGTAATCCATCTGTAAGGTATACCTGTGTTTCTGGTCAGGTGAAAAATCTGCCCGTATGGTATTAAGATTTATTAGATCGAAATGATCAAGTTGTCGTCCCAGTCTGGCCATGTTGTCTATATCTGTTTTTCCCCATTAAGTGGGATTATTTTGAATTGGATGCAAATTTAGCTAATCTTAGGTTCTTTCTAAGAATAATTTATTTCAGGATTCTATGCTGACAGAAAAAACAATGGATGTAGCCATCATTGGAGCCGGTCCGGGTGGTTCAGCTGTTGCTATGGGCCTGAAAAACAGCGGACTACAAGTTGTCTTGATTGATGAATCTAATTTTCCGCGAGAGAAAATTTGCGGAGATGCTATCCCATCATGGGTACTTACCGACCTTGAGCCATACTGTGCAGCGATTCATGAGACCTTTCTTGAAACTATGAAACCAGGGATTTTCTCTTCTACTTCAATGCTGCTCTCCAACGGGCAGAAACTGAACTTTAAATGGGGAAAGCCAGGTTATATGATCCCTCGCTTGCAATTTGATAATTTTCTACTGGACCAAGTTCTTGCATCTGGCAAAATCAGATTTTTCGGTGGTGAAAAGATCAGTAAAGTACACAAACTTGATTCAGGCTACGAGTTATTCAATTCTGAGGGCAAACTATTGCTCAGATGTCGGGTTTTGATCGGTGCTGACGGTGCAAGCTCGCTTGTGGCAAAATCAGTGTCTGCCCGGGGAAGTAAAAGTCGTTCAGCCGGACATGCTGTGAGGGCCTATTACAAAAATGTTAATTTGGAATCATCCGATACAAGTATGGTCTTTTTCGATAAGGCCTTTTCTCCTGGATATTTTTGGATTTTCCCCCTGCCGGATAATAGGGCAAATGTTGGTTTTGGAATGCCAAATACATCCCGCTTGAAAAGGAATATTAAGCTAACAAAGGCTAGTGAAGAATTCATAAAAAGTAATGATTCAGTTACCAGAATACTCAAGAGTGCTGAATCAGAAGGGCCCTTTAAAGGCGGCATATTACCTTTTGCAGGAAAGTGGAAGCCTCTGGCAGGGCTTGATTATATCTTGGTAGGTGATGCAGCAAATCTTCTTGATCCCTTCAGCGGAGATGGAATTAGAAATGCAGTGAGAAGCGGTCTGTTTGCCGCAGAAACTATACTTAATGCTTTTCAGACAGGGAAGTTGAACCCAGATCTTTTAAAAGCTTATGAAAGCCTGATAAAAAAGCATTTATGGCCTCAGTTAAAGCAAAGAGCCAAATTAGTAAAGTGGGTCGGACGCTTGCCATGGCTGGTTCCATTTGTTATCAGGATTGGGAATGTAGGAATAGTGAGTCGATGGCTTAAAACATGGCTGTGACAGAATAGGTTTTTTCTTTTATTATCAAATAGTACATTTACGACTTATTCATAATTTTTTAACGTGGGCAGAAAGAAACAATTGCCGCTCCTCGAGCGGATTACTATTACAGATATTGCAGCTGAAGGCAAAGCTATAGCCCGAACAGACAACAGAGTTGTTTTTGTAGCTATGGCGGTTCCAGGTGATGTGGTTGATATTCAGGTGCGTAAAAAACGAAAAGGTTTTTTTGAAGGCCAGGTCGTCAAGATGCATGAGCAATCAGAAATCCGGCAGGAACCTGTTTGTGAACATTTTGGAGTTTGCGGTGGTTGTAAATGGCAAATGCTGCCATATGCCGAGCAGTTGAAGTTTAAAGAGAAGCAAGTGAGAGATCAGTTATCTCGTATCGGACATATTCAAGACCCACCCGTTCAGGCAATCATGGGGGCCAAAGAGTCGGAGTATTATCGAAATAAATTGGAATTTACCTTCTCAAATAAACGCTGGTTAACGCATGAGGAAATTAGCAGCCAGGATGGAATTGAGAATCGCAACGCTTTAGGTTTTCATGTGCCCGGATTATTTGATAAAGTTGTAGACATAAAGAAATGTTTTTTGCAACAGGATCCCAGCAATGCAATTAGAATTGCCGTAAGCGATTTTGCACAAAACAATGGTTTGAGCTTCTTTGATTTGCGTGAGCAAACAGGTATGTTGAGAAACCTGATTATCAGAACCGCCTCTACCGGGGAAGTTATGGTGATTGTAGCATTTTTTGAAAATGATCAAGCCAGGCGTGAGATGCTGATGAATCATCTTCACACTGCCTTTCCTGAAATTACTTCTTTAAATTATGTGATCAATCAGAAAAGGAATGACACAATTCTTGACCAGGATATTATTTGCTTCGCAGGAAGTGATCACATCCGGGAGGAAATGGAAGGATTGAGTTTTAAAATTGGCCCGAAATCTTTTTACCAGACGAATTCAGACCAGGCATATGAACTCTATAAGGTGGCACGGGAATTTGCTGATTTAAGCGGAGAAGAAATCGTCTATGATCTTTATACCGGAACGGGTACGATTGCTAATTTTCTGGCTTCTAAGGCAAAGCGGGTAATCGGTATTGAAACTGTACCTGAAGCCATTGGGGATGCAAGGTTAAATGCAGAGAATAACGGAATCAGCAATACTGATTTTGTTGTGGGCGACATGAAAGATGTTTTCAATGAGTCTCTTTTTAATAAGTATGGCCTGCCGGATGTAGTCGTGCTTGATCCACCAAGAGCCGGGATACATCAAAACGTCGTAGATGTTCTGATTAAGGCCAGGCCCAAAAGAATTGTATATGTGTCATGTAATCCGGCAACTCAGGCCAGAGATATCAGCTTGATGAGCCAATTCTATTATGTAGAAAAAGTTCAGCCAGTTGATATGTTTCCACATACACATCACGTTGAAAATGTTGCCCTTCTCACGCATAAAAAATCTCAAATCTGATAAACAATGAGTAGTTTCTCCAAAGTAATCCATAAATTTCCTTCTGCCTTTTGGTTGGCCAACACCATGGAACTTTTTGAACGTTGGGCCTGGTATGGTATGTTTATTCCTCTGGCTCTATATCTTACCGGATCAACCGATACCGGTGCTCTTGGCTTTAGTCAGGTAGAAAAGGGGACCCTGATGGGAACGGTGGTTGCTATCCTGTATTTTCTGCCAGTTATAACCGGAGCAATCGCTGATAAATTCGGATACAGAAAGACACTCATTGTAGCATATATTATTCTGGCCAGTGGCTACTTCTTTATGGGAAAGGTGTCATCCTATTCGATGGTTTTTCTTACCTTTTTATGGGTGGCCTTAGGTGCCGGACTCTTTAAGCCGGTTGTTCAGGCAACTGTTGGTAAAACGACTGATGAAGATACCTCCTCAATTGGCTTTGGAATCTTTTATATGATAGTAAATGTCGGTGCATTTATCGGACCTATCGTTGCTTCTTTTCTCAGAGGATTCAGCTGGGAGTATGTTTTTACTATGTCAGCCATTGCCATTTTAGCCAACCTGGTGATTGTAATTTTCTTCTTTAAGGAACCAGCTCGTGAAAAAAATACCGAGCCTCTTGGAAGAGCTTTGCTGACTGTGTTGAATAATATCATGAAGGCCTTGAGTGATGTCAAATTATTGGTTTTTCTAATTCTGATTATAGGATTCTGGACTATGTACAACCAGTTATTTTATACCCTGCCGGTTTTTATTGATCAATGGGTACATACTGGAGCAATGTTTGACTCTATCCACAATTTTTGGCCGGGATTGGCTAATGCCCTGGATACTCAGAATAATGGTACTGTTGCCTCTGAGATGTTAGTTAATGTGGATGCGCTTTTTATCGTGCTCCTTCAAATTGTAGTTTCTACCATTGTCATGAAATACAAGCCATTGAATGCTATGATTGTGGGTATACTGGTTTGCTCAATTGGAATATCACTTACTCTGCTTACACAAAATGGCTTTTTCCTGATTCTTGCAATCTTCATTTTTGCAGTTGGAGAGATGTCATCATCCCCCAAAACCTCGGAATATATTGCCCGTATTGCTCCTAAAAATAAAGTGGGGCTTTACATGGGTTGTTCTTTCCTGCCTTATGCCGGCGGAAATTTTTTCGCAGGACAAATTTCAGGTGGAGTATATGGAAGAATGTCTGATAAAGTTACTCTTCTGGAAAATGAGGTAGCTTTACAAGGGCTTGATATTCAGGCCATCTCTGAAACATTTACTCAAAACGATTTTTTTAACCGTGCCGGTGAGCTGATGGGAATGAATCAGTTAGAGCTAACTGATTATTTATGGCAAACCTATAACCCATCTAAGATCTGGTATGTGGTATTTGGAATTGGCATTGCCACCGTTATTCTACTTTGGCTGTACGACAAACTGTTGTTGAGGAGCAAAAGTTAGATCTGATAGAAGTAATCCGGGTTAATTTTGCCTAAAAATCTTCAAAACATTTCGGTAACCACTTTTTTCATGGTACCAGTCATTCTTGGAGTTACCACCAGTTTCAGCCCATTCAATGAAATGATTGTAAGCTGAATCTATTGTTGCTTTCTCTTCAGGATAGTCGAAAGTGGATGGTATATCCAATGCCCAGGGAAGATTTGCTGAGGTTTTAAAATACTGAGAATTTTCTGATGTGGAATAGTCATCACCCGTTCCCAATAAATCCCTGTTCATTTTCACAGTTGGATTCTTTCCAAATAAATGGATCTCAACATCTCGCTGTGAGTTTGTGAAAATAAATGGATTATAAGGAGGAGAAACCAGCTCCTGATTAGTCAGACCCCGTGTAAATTGAATCACTACATCAAAGGTGTAGGGATCTACATCATCAGACTCAGAATTTGTATTTACAAACGAAGATCCGGGATTCATCAGGTAATTCCAGGCATCTTCAAAAACAATTATTATAGCCTCGTCAGCTCCTTCTTCTGTTCCATTATTTCTGGTTTCAACAATTCCTTCCTGGTGTTGAGTTCCGCTAACCGAAGACACAAGATTCTGATTAACCGGCAATTCAAAACCAAAGCCATTGTGAAATGATCCACCGATTGCCCTCAGGGTAATCCGTGCAAGAATCTCCACAACATTGTTATCAGCATTTCTTACCTGATTAAAACGATAATCGATAATAAGATCATTGAAATCATAGTCACCTTTTGAAGGCCAGAGGTCTTCGAAGGCCAAAGTTCCTGTACTGTTTTCACCTGGATAATAGTCGTTGAATGCACGCTCAGAATCATCAGGATAATCATCTTCATCATCTGGAATTCCGTCATCATCCTGATCATTATCCGTATCGTAATTGGTGGTGATATCATCAATCCAAACCGTTTCCTTATGCCCCTGATCCTGAATGTTTAATTTTAAGAAACTTGTTTTATTCGGTATTTCTCCACTAACTGTCAGTGTTTTCCACCCTTTTGCTTTCTTGATATTGTAGTTAGAGTGCCTTTGTGAAAGCTGTTTTCCATTACTATCATAGAAAAGTAAGTACAGCTTAACTTTAATATCCTTGTCTTTCGGACAAATAGCCTGCATTGTAACGGTAAATTCACCGCTTTCAGTCCAGCTGATTGTTTGAAAAACGTCTACCTTTTTTTTGTCTTGCTGCCCTAATTTTAAGGCCGGATTCCCCTCGTAATTTTCTATGCTGGCAGGGGCTTTGTTGCCGCTTGTTTTATACCATGTGCCGTCAACGTTCAGATTGCTTCTTACTTTTGATACTGATTCGAGGCTGTTCTCAGAAAAATCGGAATTACCAAATACCGAAGCTTTCAGTCCATGGCCGGTTTTCAGATCGTCAAAATATGTTTCGTCAAATGGGAATTCGAGATATTGTAAAAAAGATTCCTCATCCGGATTATCCCATCCGTATAGAAATGATAATTTGCCAAGACAGGCTGTTGAATAAATATATTCGAAGTTACCTGTTGCTGGCAAATATGCGTACATAACCCCGAGGTTAAGAGGAACTTTGTAATATAAATGTGTTTTGTTATCACGTATGATTCCACGCGTCAGGATTCTGAAATTTGTATCCAGTAAATATAATATCTCACCTTCGAGAGACTCAAGACTATCGCCGATCAGGTTCATCTCTAATTCCAAATCAACTGTAATTGACAGCGACCAGTTAAACTGCGGTGGAACCTCAAGGGTATTTATATTGTGACTTAATTTAAACGGATTGAAGAAAACCTGATTCTGGCATCCGACCAGAGTCAAAATGGCCAGCCCAAGTATCAGGTATTTTTTTTTGATTTGCATATCTCATAATCTCTACAAATCAAAACTACGAAAGATACTGCTATAAGTTACCTTAACTGGGGTGAACTGTTGATTCTTTTTGACTAATGAACAAATTTCCATTTTCTGAACGAGTAGCTGACACAAGCAAGGGATAGATATCCTCCCGGATACAAAAGTCAAGATCAGCCCCATGACCACAAGATTCCAGAAACTGGTAATGATAGCAAGATGCAAGTATGGAATGCAAATCATTCCTGTTTGCCTGATATAGGTGTTTTGCCATAACACACAGGTCATTAGCTATGTAGCTTTGGTCATCCAGCCTCGCCAGGAGAGCTCCTGCACATAAAAAATCATCCAGTGAGAAGTTTCCATTTGTCCCTGAGCAGGCAAGCAGAATGCTGCCACTGTATAGATTTAGGTAGTCTGCAATTGCTGAAACATTAAGAAATGAGGCAATTAACACTTCACAACCTTCATGAATATTGTTAAGGGCCTTTGTCCCGTTCGTTGTTGTAAGAATTACTGCCTGAGCTCCTTCCTTCTCTTCCATAAACTCCAGGGGAGAATTGCCCCGGTCAAAACCCGGAATTTTCTTTGCCTGTCGTTCTCCCGCCAGTATGCTTTGAGGGTACTTCAGTTTTAAATCTCTGGCATCCTCAATACCGGATACGGGAATAAGATAAGGTGTATTATGAGCCAAAGCTGTAATCATCACTGAAGTAGCCCGCAACACATCAATTACTACAACCAGGTCAGCCTGCGATTTTCCTGGTATTTCGTCAGCTGTTAAAGCGATATTGATTCTTTTGCCTGATTTTGTATTCATATACGGATAGCGCTTATTGGCAATTCGATAGCTTCCTCCCAGGGAAGGAGTGCATTAAAAAGCCTTATGGTAAGGTAATTAAAAATATTTTCCTCCCGGATGGAGGCTGTGACAATAATCTTCTGTTTTATTAAAGCAGCTCTGCGCGTACCTGCCAGCAAGGGCTTTACAGGAGTGATCCATTCTGAACCTGTGTGAAAGGCAAGGTTTGTAAAAGTCGTATCAGTGATATGCCCATTGATCACAAGAAGAGGTTCAGCCCCAGATGGAACCCTAAGCCTGGCACTATTAAGAAAATCCCGGTCGGCATATTTGTGATGGTAGTTAACATCCGGTAGGTGAACAATTTGCAGTGAAGTTATATTCGGACGAGTGTGAACCTGATATTCCATACTGATCAGGCTCTTCTCATACAGTATTCGCCATTTATAAAGCCTATTATCCGGAGGTGGGTTGTTATGAAATAATTCTGACAGGGGCCGAAGACTTCGCACTCCGAACAGAGCCTCCTGTGCCCGGGTGACACGTTCCTCATGCTCCTCAAGGTTATCGGCAGTGCCATTATCTACTCGTATGGTTTCAAGCAAGCGGCACATATACTTTGTCTATTAGTTCCTGGTATTCTTTTTCCGGATCACTCATGTGTGTGATGCCGCCTCCGCTTTTAAAAATATATCCGGATGGGCTATTTTCAATATATCTGATCATTACTGCAGAATCAAGATTCTTTCCATCAAAAACACCAAATACACCGGTGTAGTAATCTCGTTCATAGGCTTCAATTCTTTGCAATATCTCAACAGTTTTTGCTTTAGGTGCACCGCAAATACTGCCTGCTGGTAGCAGACTTAATAATATTTCGCCAAGTTGATTCTTGAAATTATCGGCTAAGAGACCACTGATTTCTGAACTTACCTGAAGAATCTCTTTTTCATGTGTACGTATATGATCGATATAGCGAAACCTGTCTACATTAACATGATGTGCAATCCGGCTCAGATCATTTCTCATCAGGTCAACAATGGTGTTGTGTTCAGCTGTTTCCTTAATATCTGAAAGTAAAACTTCCCGGGCATTGGGAACAGCCCCGTCTATGGTTCCTTTCATTGGGAAAGTCACAATACGCTTATCTTTTATCCGAATGAAAATCTCTGGGGAGAATACTACGAATCTGTCCTTAAGCCAAAGCTTGTAAGGTGCATGGCTATTGTTGTAAATCATCTCAAGATCCCAGTTCAGCTCAAGTTTCGTTTCCTGTGTGAGATTAATGAGGAAGGTGTTTCCGTGAAGAATCTCTGCCTGAATACTGTTGAATTTATCAAGGTAATCATCATAAGGTACCGGATACTTCTTAAGACTCAGTTCAGGCACTTTTTTTGTAGAGAAAGAATCGGGGAAGCCGGGAGTTGAGAAACGGATATCATCCGGCAGGTCAGACAATGGATGAATAATGGGAGACTGGGCTTTATAATCAATGATGAAGAGAAAGGGAATGCCTTTTCTAAGCAGATCATTAAATTTAGTAATAATTGTATTGTTCTCAAGCATCGGGAGCAGTACCTTTACCGGGTAAAATCCCTGCAAAGGTAAAAAAACCAATAAAGGAGAAAACATGAGTCGGTCACGGAAAATACCAGAAAAGCACAAAGGTGGAATTAAAAGTCAGCACCAGCGCAAAAATCAACCTATCATGATGTATATTATCCTTTTTGTTGCGGTGGGCATCGTGATGATCACACTTAACCAGACGCGAAAAAAGAATGACAGTCTCAGGAAGGCAGGGGAGTATCCGAAAGAGAATACAAAGAGTGCAAATCAATTCAATAAAGAGGGAGAGTTGAAATTTTTCTCTGCTGAAGATCTTATTGCTGAGATTGATATTGAAATTGCCGATGATGACTACCAAACTCAGCAGGGACTCATGTACCGGAGGAGTATGAAGGAAAACCGGGGGATGTTATTTATTTTTGAAGATGAGCAGGAACGATCATTTTGGATGCAGAACACCTATATGTCACTCGACATATTGTATGTAGCTACTGATAAAACTATTGTGAGTATTATTGAAAATACAGCTCCAAAATCTGAGGAATCTATCCTGTCGGTTTATCCGGCCAAATATGTAGTGGAGGTCAATGCAGGCTTTGTAGCAAGATACCAGATCAAAACCGGAGATAAAATTTCATTCAAAAGGACATACTAAGCCTCAATCCTTAATTGTATCGATTGAACTTAAGCTCCATCAGTCCGCAGTAAATATGCAGGCATCCAAGGATGAAGAAAATCGGATAAACAGTGCCGGGTATAGGGCTTTTCATTACGATAGCCAGTACGATATATCCAACAATAATAAGTATCCCGCCAGCAATTTCATGTGTATAGGTCCAAAGTATTCCAAAGAACATCGTCAGGATACAAATGAAAGATATTGTTTCTGTTCCGGTAAGACTGATGAGCCTGTCCATCCCGCCCTGACCAATAGCCAGGGTTAACATGACCAGGAATAGTATTGGCCCTATGCTTCTTGCAAGAGTTCTTACTATTTTGACAATCTTTTCATCCCCTTCGGATGGGCCAGTTTTCTTTTGCTGCTCTGTGCTCATTTACATGCATTTATTAATTCAGCTATGCCTTCAACAATCATTAGTTCTGTTTCGCCATATGGTTTTCGGGCTTCGTCGCAAATACCAAGGGCAAAGCTTATCCAGGCCTCCGGAGCTTTTGATTGATTCTTTATGTATTCCAAAGCCTGTAATCCAATAAATGTCATTTTCCTCATGTTCTCGGCTAAAGGTCTGATTTCATGAATGATTGGATTTTGATCAATAACGTTGAACAACTGATTGTTATTGCTATACCAATGGTTTAATTGTTGAAAAAGTGCTTTGTAATTATTTTTCTTGCTGTCATTTTGTGAACCATCTCTGTCTTTAAGCCAATGGTTCACCATATAATTAAATTCTCTTGCTTTTTGAGCATCAGGACGGGTTGCATCTACAAAGCGGGTATATGGCATCAGGGCATTAACATCGCTTAAGGCATTGCGACGATAGCGTTTCACAGGTTCCGCCACATCTGCCAGAATTCTCAGTTCATCAACTCCCTTTCCAGCACATAAGCGTCTAAGCATCATGTCATAGTTTTTCTCATGTGTGAGACCATGCTCTTCAAGTTGGATGCTGATTTTGCCCATTCTTTCGTACATGCTTGCAATGTCTCTGACATCAGCCGGGCTCCATAAACGTTCTGCAATTGCTGCAGTACGTGGCCAGATACGGCTGTCGATGGTTTCGGCTGTAACCTGTTCACCCCACATGGTGGCCTCTCCCCCAAGAACCAGTTTCTTTTCTTCACTGGTGAGTCCGAGTTCATCCGGCAGGGGATCATTAAGATAATGAAAAGAAGCTGGCTGGATAAGATCGATATAATAGCCATTTGATAACATAACAGGATATCCGGCTTTCGCTGCTGCAGCCAATCCTTTTTGTCCACGCCAACTTTGAATAACAATGTTTTTCGGAATGTCAGGATGTTGAATCTCATCCCATCCGACCATCATCTTGCCATTTTTGCTAAGTATTTTGTGGAGTCTTTTATTGAATAAAGCCTGTAATTCGTGGTTGTCTTTGATATTATTTTCCTCTTTGAACTTTGTGATGTGGGCGCTCTGATTCCAGTGTTTGCCATTATTTTCATCACCTCCAATATGCATATATGCGTCAGGAAACAGGCCAGCCATCTCGGTCAGGAAGGTGTCAAGAAATTCGTAAGTACGTTCTTTTGTAGGATCTAATACAGGATTCATAATTCCCCATTCCCTCTCTATGCTATACTCCTGTTGAACTGTTGCAAGTTCAGGATATCCAACAAGCCAGGATGTTGCATGTCCGGGAATATCAAATTCCGGAACTACTCTGATGCCACGATCAGCTGCATAGCGTATAATCTCCTTTATTTGCTCCTGACTGTAGTAATCGCCTTCACCACCTAATTCATGCAATTTGGGATAGGCTTTTGATTCAATTCTGAAGCCTTGGTCTTCAGTTAGGTGTAAATGAAGGACATTCATCTTAAGAGCTGCCATTCCGTCAATATTCCGAAGAATTACATCTACAGGCAACCAGTGTCTTGCCGGGTCAATTAGCAGGCCACGCCAAGGGAACCTGGGTTTGTCTTTAACGGTTACAGCATTAAAAAAATATCCTTCCGGATCAGCCTCAAGGAGCTGGAGTAAAGTCTCGAGGCCTCGAATAATGCCATAACTGCTTACCGCATTTAAACTAATCAAATCAGGCGTGATTCTGAGCTCGTATGATTCATTCATACCCAGAGCTAATTCCCCAGCTTCTTTACTGAATATTTTCAATGATACAGTGGCCGGCTGAGACATTCCCTTTCTGATTCTTTCCTGCCCGATAAAAATACCGGTGCGGCCATTCAGTCTCCTGAGAAAATCATCAGCTCTGTCATATACAAATTCAGACACATTACCTGCAACAGAGACGGAGAATCCGGCATTAATCTGAAATTTGCCTATACCTGGCTCAGTAGAGTAGGGAACTGGCATAAGCTGCGCATGCGTATGTATTGATAAAAGGCTGGATATAAGAGCCAGACCAATGAGATTGACTATCCGCTTACTCATAGTTTTAATTAATCTGTAGTGGTTTTTAGTAATTCGAGTATTTCTTCTACACAATAATATAAAATAAATAAGCCGCTTAATGGGACAGCAAGATAAATATATCCAAGTGGTATCCTCAGGGCAGGGGATATCTGCTCAAGTGTGAGGGTAATGTATACAAGCCGGATACCTCCAGCCACTAAAATGCTTACTGAAAACAGAATGATGAGAATATTAATGAAGATCAACAAATTCCGTTTCTTTATTCCCTTTAGTTTTGAGGGTAAAATATCGATTGCCAGGTGCTTCTTTTTGCCAACTGCATATGCCGAACCAAATAGTCCTACCCAAATTAAAAGAAATCTGGCCAATTCATCGGTAAAAGAACTGGGTGATTTAACGACATAACGGGCAAGTACTTGCCACACAACGTCAACAACCAGTACAATCATTAAGACGATTAGCAGGAAACCCAATATTTTATCTATGTTTTTTCTTAAGGTCATTTTATAATATTTTGTGTTTGCAGGTACTTCTACTCCTGTTTTTCAATCGCTTCTATAATGCTTTTCAGTTCAGGGTCTTCTTTGTAAGAATCTTTCAATGGTTTCACTTTCTCCATAAATGCTTCTTTATCCGGATAGTGAATCTCAACACCTGCATCTGCAACGGCTTGAAGTGATTCTTGCTCAGACTCCAACCAAAGTTTTCGCTGATATATTACTGATTTTGCTACTGCATCATTTAACCATCCTTGTTCTTCCTTACTAAGCTTATTCCAGCTTATTGTGCTTATTAAAACCACATCAGGAATTGAGCTATGTTCATTGATTGTATAGTACTTGCACACTTCAAAATGGTGAGACAGGTAAAAACTGGGCGGGTTGTTTTCGGCGCCATCCACTACGCCTCCCTGTAAAGCAGTATATAGCTCACCCCATGATATCGGAGTGGCGGCACCTCCCATTTGCTTCACCATTTCAATTGATGTCGGACTTGACATTACTCTTATTTTCATGCCTTTGAGGTCGTCAGGATGCAAGATGGGGCGGTCTTTAGTGTAAAAACTTCTGGATCCGGAATCATAAAAGCACAATCCTCGTAGCCAGAATTCTCCCCCAGCCTGAAGTATTTGCTGGCCAATGGGGCCATCTAATACTGAGAAAGCATGTTCACGGCTCCTGAACATATATGGGATACTAAGCACCTTGTAAACAGGAGCAAAACCTTCCATTACGGCTGCTGAAACTTTAGTTATATCTACTGATCCAATTTGTAGCAGCTCCAGGCATTGACGCTCAGTACCCAATTGCTGGCTCGGGTATATTCTGATTTCAAGTTTTCCTCCGGAGATTTCTTTAAGCTGTTCTGACATATAAGTCATTGCTTTATGCACTGAATGCTTGGTGTCAAGGCCATGAGCCAGAATCAGTGTTTTCTTTGTATCCGTTCCACATCCCAATAATAAAACGGGTATGAGAAGGATAAATATGGAGCGTTTTATCATGTTCTAAATTATTACCGTGTGCGTACACGAAAGTACAACTATTTTGTTTCAGTCACACAATTAACCACCAAAAACAGTCCATAGTGCCAACCAAAATGGAATGAATATAAGGCAGATCAGATAGCTGAACAGCATAATTGTACCAATTTTATTCTGATCCCCACCATAGCGTCGAACCTGAATGATTAGAGCTGTGGCAGCCGGAGCTGATGCTTCAAGAATCAGGAGCTTGCATAATAATGGATATTCTGATTGCAGTGCTGAACCTTGTAAAAGTAAAAATACGATTCCCGGAACGGCAATCAGCTTGATAAAAACTACCCATGACAGATCTTTTATTATCGGGATGAATTTCCAGGGAAGGGTTCCCAGAGTAGCTCCTAAAATCAAAGTAGCAACCGGAACGGTAGCTTCACCCATGAGAGCAATTGAGTCAGTCAGAAAGTTTGGAATAAATTTTCTTAAACCTGTAAGTACAAAAAGCAAACCCAGAATATTGGCCCAAAGGGGAGGAGACATCAGATCTCTCCATGAATATTTTTCATTTTCTCTTTGAGTAATAAAGAACTTGCCAACTGTCCATACGAGAGGACTGATACCTAAAACATATAATGAAACATAAAGGGCAAATTCATCGAATTGTGCCGGATAAATAACCTGTCCGATTGGCAGGATCAGGTAGGCAGCATTCATCAATGATGAAAGGGGTAAAAGATTTCGCTTTTCCGGAAGTTGTTTTCTGAAAACAAACCAGGCCAGACTCAGTCCGATTCCTGTTGTGCCCATTGCTATAAGTGGCACAATCCACCAGATGGGGAATTCGGCTGGCTCCAGATTTCCAGTTATCTTCGAAAAGATCAAACTGGGTAATAAAATATTGATTGTGATTATTGAAAGCCCACGTATATGCTCTTGTGAAACAATTTTTTTTCGAATCAGGATTCCTGCCACGAAAGCAATCACAAAAATCATCATGATCGACTGGAAAAGGCTACTAAAACCCTGCAAAAATAATGACATACCCCTGGCTTATAGTCTTAGCTTAAATTGAATCTCCAATTTCCCAAATCCATTTTTTGAGTTCAATACTGATATCAGAGTTTCGAAGTCCGAAAAGCACACTGGTTTTAATGAAATCTAATTTATTTCCGATGTCATGACGCTTGCCTTCAAACTTGAGTCCATACATTTTCTGAGTCTCCAAAAGCAATTTCATTGCATCAGTAAGTTGAATTTCATTATTAACACCCGGAAATACATTGTCGAGACAATCAAAAATCGCACTATCTAAAATATAGCGTGATGCTATGACCAGATTTGATGGAGCTTGCTCAAGTGATGGTTTTTCGATAAAAGTATTTACGGCGTATATATTTTTCGCGGTTTCCTTGCCATCCATGACCCCATATCTGCTCACCTTTTCATCAGGAACCTCTTCAAGAGCAACTACTGATCCACCGTATATTTCATGCACATCCATTAGCTGTTTAAGTACAGGTTTTTCATCACTTTCCATAATGGTGTCGCCCAACAGAATGGCAAAAGGTTGATTGCCAACATGTAATCTGGCATATCGTACAGCATCTCCCAATCCATTTAGCTCTTTCTGCCAGATAAAATGAATATCTGCCATTCGGGAAATCTTTCTGATAGCCAGAAGTTCGTCAAATTTCTCCTTCTCCTCAAGCTGAATCTCAAGTTCAAAACTGCGGTCAAAATGCTCTTCAATGGCTCTTTTGCCACGACCGATTATCATTAGTATGTCGGTAATGCCTGATTCAACGGCTTCTTCCACCACATATTGAATTGTAGGTTTATCTACAACAGGTAACATCTCTTTTGGCTGAGACTTTGTGGCTGGTAAAAATCGGGTACCAAATCCAGCTGCAGGAATAATAGCTTTTTTTATCATCATAGTATTTTATAAAAATCAGAAGGAAACTCTTTTCACCGAATAAATTCAAAGTCTATTCAGCTCTCATGACTTGTAACCACGATTATAGGTTTTATTAAATCAATACCAGCTTTCTTGAAATTGATTTTCATTACCTGATACATGGTTTCATCCTGATAAGTGCCTATTATAGCACCGCCTGATCCGGTAAATTTAGCACTTGCTCCTATCTTTCGGGCAAGCTTAACCATATTTGAATATTCTTTTTTTATGGACAACAAATTTTCCCTCAAATCATAATTACGGTCGATCAGGGCAGGGATTTCTTCAAGCTGACCCGATTCAATGCATGATTTCATCTGTGATGACAAGGATGCCCATTCTTCTATTGCATCCAGTATTGCGGGTTCGCCTGACAGGTACCTTGCCTTCAGGTTGTTATGCGTAATTTCTGATCCTTCGGATTGGTCACGCATGTAAGCAATATAAAATGCAGGAAGTTTGTCAGGGTCGAGTAATGAATAACGTCCATAACCATGCTTATCCATAAACTCTTTGTCGAAGTCCATAAATACAGGATGTTCGTACGCCTGAGCAACACGGTCTTGCAGGCCTGCCGAAATGCCAAGCTCATTAATCTCTACGGATAAAATCAGATTGGCAAGTGTGTGAGCTTCAATTTTCACCCCATAAAATTGTGAAAGAGCTTTCAAACCAGCAGTTATAATGGCACTTGATCCGGCAAGTCCCAGACGTTGAGGGATATCTGAAAAATATCTCATTGTGAAGTTCTTATCCGGCAAGGAAATGTTTTCTTCAACACAATACTCATAGAAAGTTTTTATCATTGCCTTTAGCAATCTGATGCCACCATAATAGCCCGAAAAATTTACATGACCTGCAAGATGTTTCATGTCTGAAAAAATGCTCAGGTCAAGAGCTGCAGGTACTATCTCAAGCTCAGGACTTTCATACAGGGTTATCCGGGCGGAGAAATTACTGAATACGAAAGCTATGGTTTTACCATTGTAACCGTCTGATGGATTGCCGATAATCGCAGCCCTTGGATATGACTGTGTTTGAATGATCATAATTGGCTTATGTTTATTCTTGTTCCTGATTTGTTGCTTTGAATTGCTGCTTCAATTATTTGGATGACCCTGATTCCATCCTCTGCCATGACTGCCCCGGTAAAATCAGATCGCATGGTTTTATACACCTCATCATAAAAAGACATATATCTACCCGGCACGCTTTTGATCACCTCCGGATGTCCTGATAAGTTGGATTCAATATAAAGTCGGCCCCAATTTTTTTCAGGTTCTTTCCCGATTAGTTCTATATCTCCGTTCCAGCCATTATTAAGCCTTTCTTCCTGCGGATCCTGGCCGCTTTTTATAAAGCTGCCCAGGTCTCCATGAATAAGGTATTTAGCCGGATGCTCTTTTACAACATAGCTTGAACGGAGCACTGCACGTTTACGCTTATAATAGAGAATCAGTGTGAAGTAATCTGTAAGTTTCGAATTTGAGCGAATAATATCCAGGTCAGCATATACTGCATCCGGCAGGCCAAATAAAACCAAGGCCTGATCAATTAGGTGAGCACCAAGGTTATAAAGTATACCGGTACCAAGCTTTTCATCTTCCTTCCATGTATTTGGTGTGGGTTCAGGGCGAAAACGGTCAAAATGGGCCTCAAATTCAACAATCCTTCCCAGACGTCCGGATTCAATTAGTGACCTGATCGTGAGGAAATCACTGTCCCAACGGCGGTTCTGGAAGACAAAGATGTGCAGGTTTCTCTCACTGGCTATCTTGTTCAGGCGGATGGCAGATGCCACATCAAGAGTAAAAGGCTTTTCAACCACAACGTGTTTCCCGGCCAGAAGAGCTGCCTCTGTAAATTCGGCATGAAGATGATCAGGAATATTAATAATGATTATCTCTACCAGCGGATCCTTGATCAGTTCGTCAAATTGTTTAACTCTTTTTATTGCTGGATAATTATTCTGGCAGATATTTTTTGATCGCTCTAATACGCTGTAAAGCTCAAATCCATAGTGAGATGTGAGTAGTGGAGCATGAAAAACACGTCCTGACATACCATAAGAGCAAAGACCAACAAGAATTTTTTCCTTCACGTTTTTTGTTTAATTTTAAGTGATTAATGCCAAAATTTGAATTTAGTTGTTTTTATACAAGTTTCAAATCACTGGCGCGAAAAACAATTGCTATGGATAATCCAATATCTCAACAAGAACATAATCAGGCTGTACTGAGATATCAGTGGGGTCATCTGGTTTTTTTAGTAGCTGAGGACATTGAAATGAATTACTTATTCTTGTCTGAGGCCCTGAAGAAAACCGGGGTTCACCTGCTATGGGCAGTTAATGGTCAACAAGCCGTTGAAATTTTCAGCAGTACACCAAAGATTGACATGGTTATTTCTGATATTCAAATGCCTGAAAAGGATGGATTCGCAGCAACCAGGGAAATTACTGCTTTACGCCCTGAAGTTCCCATTATTGGTTATACAGCATATTCTTATGATGGAGTGCGTGAAAAAATGATTCTGGCGGGGGCAAAGGAATGCCTGATAAAACCTTTCGAACCAAAAAAACTATTGCTTGTTATTCGTAAATATCTGTTTCAATCGTAAATAGATAGTATCTTTATCCCAGCCAAATTGAGTCCGACTAAAGCATAATTGGACTATTTTCCTTATCATTAACAATGGTTCAGAGGTCATACTTACATAAAAGCCTGATTAAAATATTCCTGATTCTGGTAATTATTACAATACTAATCAGGGTAACTTTTCCTCCTTATTTTGGTATGGCAAAACGTTTACCAACAAAAGAGCTGTCAGATATAGAGCTTTTTGATCTTTTCATTGCAAATCCGGTAGATGCACAGTCAAAACTTGGTCATAAGATAATTCTGCTGGAGGGTAGAGTTACTGAGATTGATGGTAATATGATTGTTATGGGAAGCGGATTGCGTTCAGTTCGTATTGTTCTTCAAAAGAGACCATTTAGAAAAATTCCTGGTTTTTCTCTTGGGCAGCGATTGGTAATCAAAGGTTTATGCAACGGAATCAACTTAAATGAAGTTGTCGTAAGCGAAGCAATCATTGTTTCAGTTCGCAATTGACCTCTGCTGTTTTAAAATGATTACAAGTCAGAGATTATTTTAACCACCTGTCTAGCCATTCAAAGAAGGTACGCTGCCATAAAATTCCATTTTGAGGTGACAGTACCCAATGATTTTCATTTGGGAAATACAGGAATTGCGCCGGAACACCCATCAGCTTAGCTGCATTAAAGGCCTGCATACCCTGGGTAACTGCAATACGGTAATCTTTCTCGCCATGGATAACCAGGATTGGAGTGTCCCAGTTCTGTACAAATTTATGTGGCGATGTGGCATAAGATTTTTGAGCTACAGCGTTATTATTATCCCAGAACGGACCTCCAAGATCCCAATTTACAAACCACATTTCCTCGGTTTCGAGGTATTGACTCTCGAAATTGAACATACCATCATGAGCAATAAATGATTTAAATCTTTTTTCATGATTTCCTGCTAACCAAAACACGCTGAATCCCCCATATGAAGCACCTACAGCTCCGAGACGAGTTTCATCAACAAAGGGTTCAATTGCCACACTGTCAATAGCTACCAGATAGTCGAGCATATTTTGTCCGCCATAATCTCCTGAAATCTGTTCTAACCATTCCTGACCAAAACCTGGCAGACCGCGCCGGTTAGGTGCAACGATAATATAATCATTGGCTGCCATCATTTGGAAATTCCACCGATACGACCAGAACTGGCTAACGGTACCTTGAGGTCCGCCCTGGCAATACAATAGGGCAGGATATTTTTTGTTCGGGTCAAAATGGGGCGGACCTCA
>Ga0233437_1000658_pt1 | contig 75045 bp, 56 predicted proteins | sample SI_122_August201_FD_182714 | JGI IMG/M metagenome (GOLD analysis project Ga0233437, IMG submission 182714) | Seawater microbial communities from Saanich Inlet, British Columbia, Canada - SI_122_August2016_200_MG | ecosystem: Environmental > Aquatic > Marine > Inlet | place: Canada: British... | reverse complement strand
GAAAATGAACAATAAAAATATAGAATCATGAAAAAATTAATCCTGCTTCTGGCAATTATTGGAATAGCTGCAACTGGCTGGTCACAAAACAAAGTTGTCGATGACCTGGTGGAAAAATATTCAGGCGTAGAAGGTTTTACATCAGTTGTGATTACTAAATACATGTTCGTTTTGTTCAGTAATGTGGAAACTGAGGAGGATGATGACTACATGAACATGATTAAAAATCTGAACAATATTAAAATTTTATCTGCTCCTGGCTCAGCTGAGAGTGGAATTAATTTCTTTGAAGAAGCACTCGATAAATTACCATCAAAAGAGTATGAAGAATTGATGATAATCAAAGATGCAAAGCAGGATATAAAATTCCTCGTAAAGGAAGAGAAGGGTAAAGTTGTAGAGCTATTGATGCTTATTGGTGGGGAAGAAGATAATGTTCTGATTTCCATCACTGGTGTGATTGACATGAATACAATTGCAAAATTATCCAAGTCGATGAATATTGAAGGAATGGAGAATCTTGAAAAAATTGAAAAGAAATGGCCTAAGTAAGTTTAAATTGCTTTTTCTTATTACTGACTTAGACTTATTATTTGAACCGATATGATATCAAGAATTTTATTAGCAGTGTTGTTTACATTGGGCTTAATGTTCTCAGCCTGCGAGAGCCAGAAGAAAGTATCAGAGATTGTATATGACAAGTACAACGATCAGGATGGTTTCTCAATGGTGGTATTGCCTCCATCATTCGTCGATAATTTTGTAGATGATGAAAATGAAGATCAAATAGATTTTCTAAAGACCTTGCGCGACTTCAGATTAATGAGTTTTGATGATGAGATTGGTGAAAATTCCAATAAATCTGTTTTTAGGGATATAAATAAACTGCTTGATAAGAGAGGATTTGAAGAGTATTTTAGCATAAATAAGAATGGATCAATGGTTACTGTTCGCGGGATTCAAAAGAAGAACGTGATTAAGGAAATGCATGTAATTGTAAAGGGAGAAGAAAAGATCTTTTTAGCTAGTCTTACAGGGAGGATAGATATCAATAAGATGAAATCTACAATGGATGATATAGACTTTGACGATTTCTCAGGTCTTGAAAATATTAGTGGAGAATTTGATTTCGAGGATTTTAATTTTGACTTCTAGGATTGATCAGATGCATTGCGTCTGATTTTTGGAATCTGTACTTTTGTATCCATGCAAAATGTTAGATTGATCAGGCTCATGATCTTTAGCCTGATATTTATAATATCTCTTAATTATGCCAAGGGGCAATATTTTTCCACTGGAAATGAACCTGCCAGCATACGATGGTTACAAATAGATAAACCATCGTACAGATTTCTGTTTCCTTCTGAACATAGCAAATCGGCTATGGAGATGGCTGCTTTGATTGATCAAAAAATGATCAATATTGGAGCCTCCATGAAGCACATACCAAGAAAATTTCCACTTATACTTCATTCATATTCAACAATATCAAACGGCTGGACAATTTGGGCTCCAAGACGGGTTGAGTTGTTTCCACGACCTCCATTGAGTGGTGGGGCAGAAAAATATACTGACCACTTACTTATTCATGAAATCAGGCACATGATTCAAATGGATAAACTTAATCAGGGCGTCACTAAGGCTGCTTCTTATATATTGGGTGATCAGGCTGTAGCAGCAGTAGTTGGATTGCATATGCCAAGCTGGCTTTCAGAAGGTGATGCGGTTTTAACAGAAACTTTACTTAGTGAATCTGGTCGTGGACGGACTGCTCATTTTCAGCAAGCTATAAGGGCTCAGTGGATCGATGGCAAAGGCAGTAATTATGATCAGGCAATTTATGGATCTTATAAGAACTATTTGCCTAATCATTATGTGTTAGGCTATTACATGGTTGCAATGGGCAGAATGTTGGGTGGTCCCTATTTATGGTCAGAAGTAATTGACCATATTGGACGAAAACCACTATTAGTGTCAAATATGTCTCGCTTTCTGAAGAAGGAACTATCCATTAAGAAGGAAGACTTATATGAGAAAACTCTCTCATGGTTTACTAATTACTGGCTTAATCAACCACAAATTGAGTTGAATCAACCTGTGGAACTAATATTAAATCAGTCAAAAGAGTATACCCATTATTATAATTATCAAAAAGAATCTGACTCAACAGGTATATGCCTGCAGAAATCAATGTGGAACATCCCATCTTTTGTGAGGCTTGGAGATAATGGCAAGGAGACTTTCTTAATACACCCGGGATATATTGATGGGAACTCTTTCTCTTATGCAGATGGACGAATTATCTGGGCTGAAAACATTTCAGACAGAAGATGGGAAAATCAATCATTTTCTGATTTGTTTGTATACTCTGTTAATACGAAAAGGAAATCAAGATTAACACGTAAGCAGCGTTTATTTGATCCTGCGTTTGATAAAAAAGGGAATGATATTGTTTGTATTCAATACTTGCCCGGGCAAGGCAATCAACTCGTAATCCTTGATAGCTACTCAGGGAAAATAAAGGAATTCATAACTGCCACTGAAGAGGAAGATTATATGCAACCCTCATGGGATGATGAAGGCAATATCTGGGTGCTAAGTACAGGTAGGGAAGGTAAAAAACTTCATCGTATTCATCCGGAAGGAGAAAAAGCTGAAATATTCTATGATTTTGGATTTCGTGAGATATATCATCCTGTTAGAGTTGGAGATGAGGTTTATATTGTAGCTCCTCAGGGGGCTGCTAATGCAGTTTATTCTGTTGACGTAAATACCCGGCAGTTAAACTTGATATCCACCGATCGATTTGGGATTAACCATTTGAATGTTAGCCAGCAAGAATTGTACGCTGCAGTCTATCGAAACAATGGATATAAACCTGTGAGGATACATCTTGATTCAGTTAAACGGCCTGTAAAAGAGATTCCGAGACTGAATGAAGCTGTTACCCCCTTACTTGTCAGAGCGAAAGGCGAAGATATTATTCAGTCGAGTGTAAAGCAAGATACTCAATTGACAAAGCCATATCGAAAATTCTTTCATCTGCTAAAATTTCATTCTTGGGCTCCAATATCAATAAATACTAATACCTATCAAGCTAAACCAGGTATTATGTTGATGACTCAGAATGATTTAAGTTCTTTGTCAGCTAGTGCCGGAATTGAATATAGCTACAATCAAAAGCGTTTTGAGTATTATTTCTCCGGAGATTTTACCGGATGGTATCCAAAGCTTAATGTTAGTGCACGTACTTATTCAGGTAATGATGATATTGTTGTGGGTCCGGCAGATACAGTAAAGGGATCAAACTATAACTACAGTCAAATTTCTGGCAATATATCTGTTCCTCTGAATTTTTCATCCGGCAGGTGGATACGTGGAATAATCCCGATAATTAGTCTTAATTATAGCTTATATCATGGGGACAAGCCTGATGGAAACACTTATTACCGTGACTACTATTATATTGGTTTTGGTTTGAAGCCTTATATATACTCTCGGATGAGTACACGAGATTTGTATCCTAAGATTGGATTTGTAAGTAGTTTTTCCACCATTGGGATTGCTACGGATGAAACAGCATCCGGAAGAACATATTTAAGTGGAAGCGTACAATCATATTTACCTGGTATAATGAAGAACCATAGTACCCGTTTTTATATCGGAGGGTTTCTTGCCAATGAATGGCCAATGGCAGGCCAAAGCCCATTGAATTTGCCCCGCGGGCTGTATCGGAATTTCACAAAGTACAATATTTCCACACAATTAGACTATTCATTACCAATAGCTTATCCCGATTGGCGACTTGGTTCATGGTTATATGTCAAACGTCTGAAAACTAATCTTTTCATTGATGCCGCCAAAAGTCTGAATCTAGAGCATGACTTATTTCTTAGTTATGGATTGGATCTGAGCTCTGATTTCCATTTTATTAGAATAGGTGCCGAAATTGATGCTGGTGTCAGAATGATTTTTGACCATGTTGAGCGCAAAATGAACTTCGAGCTATTATTTGATTTTTCTATTAATTAATTAATTATCAAATCGATAAAAAAAATTATCTTTGCGGCCGTGTTTGGGTATAGTTCGTTTGTAAATCCCTGATACAAGAAAATACTAGAAGAGCTGATTCGTGATGCGTACTTTCGATCCTATATTTTTATTATTCCCGATACTGATTATTGATGTATATGTCTATCATGGGCTAAGGTCTTTGCTTAAATGCAGGAATAAAGGAATCAAGTCAATGTTTTTCTGGGTATATTGGCTTATATCCATTGGACTGATGTCAGGAATTCTCATTGCGATGGACAAATATCAGGGTGATCCGGCTAATATTGAGCTTTTCAAAGGAATTATGAATTACAATGCTATTTTTTTGATAGCATTTGCCTTTAAAATAGTGTTTGGTTTGTTCACTTTCGTGGCAGATTTGTTTCGGGTATTTAGTAGAATCAAGAATTCTCTTTTTAAGAAAACTCAACCAAGCACAAAAAGCCGATCAATAAGTCGCGGTGATTTTATTTTGAAGCTTGGTACAGTAATAAGCATGGTCCCTGTTTTAGGATTAATACATGGGATTGGTTGGGGGCGCTTTCAATTCACTTTGCATCATAAGAAGGTTAAGATTCCGGGTCTGCCTGAATCCTTTCGGGGCTTTAAAATCGTTCAACTGTCTGATGCCCATCTGGGAAGTTTGTCCGGAAATGAAGATCGTATAATAGATGTGATGAATCAAATTAATGATTTAGAACCTGATATTATGGTTTTTACGGGCGATTTAGTTAATAATTTCGCTCATGAAATTAGTGGTTGGGTGCCTATCTGGGAAAAAGTAAAGGCCCGTTATGGCAAATTTTCAGTATTGGGAAACCATGATTATGGTGGATATTCAAAATGGCCAACGGAGAATGCAAAAAAGAGAAACCTGCAGGATAATATCCGGCAGCAGAAGGAAATGGGATTTGATGTCTTGTTAAATGAGCATAGAAGAATTACTATAGAAAAAGATCAAATTTTTATTGCAGGTGTAGAAAATTGGGGAAAACCACCTTTCCCTCAGCATGGTAAACTAGACAAAGCCCTGGATGGGATTCCTGAAGATTCGAAAATAGTTCTTCTCTCACATGATCCTGATCATTTTGAGATGCAGGTAAAAGGAAAAACCAGTGTCGATTTAACCTTGTCGGGACATACACATGGCGCACAGTTTGGTATTGAATTTGGTAAATTCAAGATTAGTCCGGTTCAATTGAAGTATAAAAGGTGGGCAGGATTGTATAAGGTTGGTCAACAATTCCTCTATGTTAACAGGGGGCTTGGTTATCTGGCCTTTCCGGGTAGAGTAGGGATCTGGCCTGAGATTACATTACTTGAATTAGACTCTGAAGCCTAAATAATCTCGACCGCCTCAGACGAAATCCATCCTATATTTCCGTCAGCAAGCTTGATCTCATACCACTGTGACAATCTGTCAATTATAGAGAGCTTCACCCCTTCATGCAATACAAAAAGATTTGTTCCACTTTCATCTGGCGAACTTTTAATTGTCACTGTTGGTGCAAAAACAATGCAGGTATTCCGATTGTTCACTTTATTTTTTTGCTGATTAGCAAAACTTAATGCTCCAACACTTAGTAATAATGCGAGAATTACACCAGGAAGTGACAGGCGCCTGAATCCTTGTTTTCGAATTAATATGAAAAGGGTCAAAAACATTGAAGCTAAGGCAAATCCAATGAGACTAATTAAACCCCAAAGATTAGCTGAAAAGAGATTTTGTAATTGTATAATCCATGTTTTAAGAAAAAAATCAGGGACTGCATCAATTCTGTCCGTAATCAGACTGTTAGCAATATCAAGATTGTACATAATATCTTCATCAGCAGGTGCATAAAGAAGAGCCCTTTCAAAATTAAGAATTGCTCTTGTGAGCTCGTTGTTTTTGAAATATGCATTGCCAAGGTTATAGTACAGACTGGGCGAATGCTGCCCTGTTAACAGAATTTGTTCGTATGACTCGATTGCTTCTGCATATTCTCCTTCAGCATATCTGGCATTAGCCGATGCAAATAAAGATTCATTACCATCGGCATAAATCCTCAATGGGGAAATAAGTAAAACAGAAAATATTATGAGATACTTCAGTGTGCTCATTTCTTTGCTTTTTTACTTAAAGTTTTTTCAATACGATTAATTATGTCGCCTCCCTGACTCAGAATCTGATCTAACTCGCCCTGGGTTTCTGAGGGTGAATAACGGATATATTCACACTCATCAAGAAGTGTGAAGAGATCCTGTAGCAGGCTTGGGTCAATATTATGAGAATCAAAATACTCTTCGATTAACTCTCTTCTGTATCCTGATGGATCAATGTTTAGTTTGTTTCCAAGATATCCCCACAGAGCTTTAAGAATCTCATTTAAGAAGGTTTCCTTATCATCATCTTTCAGCGCTATCTTAGCCTTCTTTAGCCTTTTCTGACTTACCTTGTTAGCTATTTTGTTCTTTGTGCCGGCAAGATCAGCTCGTTTCTTTTGCATACTCTGTATCCAGATAATGAGAAGAATAGAGATGAGCATAATTATGATGTACAAAAGATAAAACCTACCAGACTCCACCCAGGCCGATACGCCGGATCGAAGTTTGAGCTTATTAGTTTTAATATATCTGATGTCTTGTCCAAGCATTCGTACCTCTGTTCCGCTGGAGCGGGTAATCATTGTTGGTGAATTATCATTATCAGATTTCTCAACTGATACTGTGTAGCTTGGACTACTTAAAGTTTTGTAGCTCCCTGATCCGGGATCAAAATAAACAAAATTGAATGAGGGGATCTCAAATGTACCTCCAAAACGAGGAATAGCGAGATATTCAAATGTCTTATCGCCTGTAATTCCGTTTTCGCTTGTAGAGAAGTTATCCTTTAGTTGTGGATCGTAAACCTCAAAATCTACAGGAAATTTAATGTCAGGTGGATTTATCAATTTGAAATTGCCTTTACCTCTGATTTTTACCTTATAAGTCAAAGCTTCATTGGCTTTTAACTCGGTTTTATCAAGATTTACATCCATTGTAAAGCGTCCTACTGCACCGGTAAAACCTGAAGGTGCTCCTCCAGGTAATGGTTTTACTTTAACAGTTACTGCCTTACTGGCAACCTTCTTTGTTATAGTTCTTTGTGAGCCAAAGAAATCATCAAATATTGATTGTGAACGAGCCTGTTGATTAATGAAACATTCCAGTTCAAAAGGTTCGATAATAATATCTCCCGTTTGTTGTGGGACAAGAATAGATTTTTTTATAGTTCCAACATTATAGATGCTGCCATCCAGGTTTTCCCTGGCTAGCGTTACCTGATCAGTAGTTTTTATTTGCTGCGACCAGAAACCTTGAAATGATGGAAGTTTAATCTCTCCAAATCTAGCAAGATTCACCCTAGTGTAAACTTTAATAGTGGCAAAGATCTGTTCTCCTTTATAAACATTTTTTCGATCCAGATTTACTCTTACGAACAGATCATCTTCTGCTATTGTTTGAGATTGTCCTTGCCTCTGACTTTGATTTCTATTTTGATTTCCCACCGGATTTCCTGCCGGATTTTCTTTTACTACCTCAATATTGAGTTGATTCGAAGTATATGTTTTGCCATCAACGGTAACTGTTGCTTTCGGAATTCTGAATTTGCCTTCTTTTTGAGCCTGAACTGTATAATTGTATATGTATGATGATGTTCGGTTTACCTTGCCTCCAATGATCTGAGTGCTCATGTTTGTTGACAGCATAGGACCATTAAAAACAAAATCGTTAAGCCGCGGTCCCTTGAAGTTTTCAGCTTTCGCATTAACTGTATAAGATAACCTGAAATACTCACCTTTCTCCACAACAGCAGGTGCAGTTGCAATAAGGCTTATATTGCTCTGTGCCTGTGTGGCAAGGTTGACTAGTAAGAGTATTATTGAGATAATCAATCGCATAGCTATTTTGACTTATCCTGGATTACCAATCTTTAAGTGTTCTGACCCTTTTTGCTTTTGCTTTTGCCTTTTTGACCTTTTCCATCGTTTCTTTCTCATCATTCGCCAAAGCTGCAATCATTCTTTTTGCATCCTCTTTTGAAATTTTACCCTCCTGCTCCTGTTGCTGTTTTTGCTGTTCTTTTTGTTGTTGGTCGTTCTGTTCTTGCTGCTGCTGTTGTTGCTGTTGGTCTTCTTTCTGATCTCCTTCTTGATCCTGATTCTGTTTCTGATCCTCGTTTTTTTCCTGATCCTGATTCTGGTCCTGATCCTGATCCTGGTTTTCTTGTTTCTCCTGCTCCTGCTGTTTTTTTAGATTTTGTGCGTATGCCAGATTATACTTTGTTTCCATATCATCTGGATTCAGCCGTAATGCTTGTTTAAAGGCTTCAATACTTTCATCTAATTTGCTTGCCTGCAGAAGGCTGTTCCCAAGATTATGATATGCTTGAGACTGAACTTCTTTACTGGTATTTTTTGTTCCAACAGCAGCAAATTGACGACCAGCCTCTTCAAATTTCTCCTGACGATATAATGCGTCACCAAGATTAAAAGTGGCCGGGATTGAACCATCTTGCACATCCAGAGCTTTTCTGTAAGATATCTCAGAATCTTCAAATTTTTCAGATTTGAACTGTCGGTTTCCCTCTCTGATATCACCCTTATACTGCTGAGCCGATACATTGCTTAGCCACAAGCCTGATAGCACAATTATTAAAATCAGTTCCTTCATCCTATGATATTTTTGTCAATTTTGTCCTCAGTCTGACCCACTAATTTGAACCTGCTTAACCAGCGATTCTTTCGGTTCAAAAGTAGGAATTCGATAATTAATAATACAATTGCCAATGCAATTGGATATTGAAACTGTTCTTCATACTCAGAATAAACGCGTGCTTCAATATCTTGTTTCTCCATTTGGTTAATTTCTTTGAATAAAGTACTCAAACCTGTTTTGGAATTAGATGCTCTGATATAAATTCCCTCACCAGCAAGAGCAATTTCCTGAAGCATACTTTCATCTAACTTTGAAACAATAATATTTCCTTCGTGATCAGTACGAAAATCTTTTTGCCCGAACTGATTTAGTATTGGAATGGGTGCACCTTGTGGTAATCCCATACCAATAGTATGAACAAATATTCCTTTTTCTGCAGCTGCTACTGCTGCTTCTGATGCCCCTTCTTCATGATTTTCCCCGTCAGTAATAATTATAATGGCCTTGCTTTTTTCCACTTCAGGTGAAAATGATCTGGCGGCAAGCTTAATTGCTGCTCCAATAGATGTTCCCTGACGTGGCACTATTTCAGTATTTACAGAGCTGAGAAAAAGTTTTGCAGCCCCGAAGTCAGTTGTTATCGGAAGCTGAATATAGGCATCTCCGGCAAAAACAATCAATCCGATTTTATCGTTTGCCAATTCATCAATAAGTCTGCTGATGGCTCTTTTTGCATTGGCCAGACGATTGGGCTGAATATCTTCTGCGAGCATTGAGTTAGAAACGTCAATAGCAATAATAATCTCAACACCTTTCCTTTTTACATCAGTAAGTTTTGATCCGAATTGGGGACGGGCAATAGAGAATATTACCAGGGAATAAGCCACTAGAAAGATAATTAGCTTCAATAATTTTTTTCCTCCGGATGCTAAAGGCATGAGAGTCGAGCTGTGAACGGGATTCATCCACTTTGACAGTGCCTTTTTAGTTTTAATATTTACAAGCCAGAAAAGAACCAGGAATACTGGTATCAGCAAAAGCAAATATAAAAATTCAGTATGTTCAAATCTAAAACTGTTCATTATCTATGGATTGCTTCTGAAAATAGTTAAACGTAGAAGTAATTCAGCAATCAGAAATAGTCCTGCCAGTAAAGCCCACCAAAAAAACTCTTCTGTTTTTCGTGAAATTTCTCTTACCTCAATTTTGGATTTTTCCAATTGGTCAATCTCATTATAAATATCTTTTAATTTGGCATTATTGGTTGCCCTGAAATATTGCCCATCAGTCATCCGGGCTATTTCGCGCAGAACATCTTCATCAATTTGAACGGGCACATTCTGATATTGTACCCCAAATGCTGTTCTGACAGGGTATGGTGCTGTACCTAATGTGCCAACTCCAACAGTATATACCCTAACACCAAAGGTTTTAGCAATTTCAGCAGCAGTCAGAGGAGCAATTTCACCTTGATTATTAACACCATCAGTTAAAAGAATTACTACTTTACTCTCGGCGCTGGACTCTTCAAGCCTGCTAACGGCATTCGCCAAACCAAGTCCAATGGCAGTACCATCTTCAATCATTCCACTTTTAATATCCTGAAACAGATTCATAAGAACCGCATGATCTGTTGTTAATGGACATTGAGTGAAAGATTCACCGCTGAAAACAACCAGACCCATACGATCATCAGGACGACCTGCAATGAATTCCATCGCAACATCAATAGAAGCTTCAAGCCTGTTGGGTTTGAAATCCTCAGCCAACATACTGCCAGATATATCAAGAGCAAGAATTATATCAATACCTTCTGTGGAAACATTTTCCCATGAGCTTGTAGATTGTGGTCGCGCTAATACCAGGATTAGCAAGCTAAGCGCTGCAATTCTGAATGCAAAAGGGAAATGTCGTAAGTATACCCGCCATGTTTTACTATGGCCTATCATTCCTGCCAAAGTAGAAACCTGAAGATTCGCCTGAGAATGCTTACTTTTAAATATGTACCATGCAATAATGCAGGGAATAAGCAGCAAGAACCAAAGTAAAGACTCATTGGCAAATTGAATGTTAGCCATTTTTGCCCTCCTTTTTATTGTCCATTTCTGACTGAGTATTATTAGTCTCGGTAGATTCTGAACTTCTTAAGTTTATAATTTGTTTCGTTTTCAGAACAAAATCATAGGCAATTTCAAGTGAACGTTCATTTTCATCCGGAACAGGAGCCCATTTAGCAAATTTGACTAAGTCTGATAATTCAAGCAGTTCACCAAGCTTATGAGTCAATTCATCCGAAATTGAATCATTTTTTTCACATGCAATAAGTATTTCAGATGTGATCTGTTCCATTGCAGGAGTATTAAATCTGTATTCAATATAAAAGCGGATAATTTCAGATATTCTGCTATGGTAAAGTTTGATTTTTCCTTTTTGCCAAAGTTTCTCATTTACAAGAGCGTCAAGACTTCTTAGTGCCCATAAATGAGCTGGTTCCGCAGGCTTGACTCTGACAGCTACGGGCTCTGGCTTCTGTTTACGTTTATGTCTTATATAAAGGATCAATATTATCAGACCTATTAATAAGAGGCCAACAATAATATAAGGCAAAATATCTAAAAAGGTCAATGGAACATCATAAGGAAGCTTAATATCTGTTATCCCTTTTGTAGTATCAATCTCAAGAGTGAAAACCTCAAGGGGTAAAGCTTCAGTTCTGAAACTATCACGGGTTTCCTGATCAACGAAATAGAATGAAGGTATAATGTAAAATCCGGTATCAAAAGAGGTGACCAGAAGCCTTTGGCGTAATTGAATTCGTCCGTCATTTGCTTGAACTGTATCTATACCCGAAACATTCAGTACCTCAAGCATCTTAACAAGAGTGTCTTTGAAAACAGGGAAAGCAAGATTCTTTTCTTTTGGCTGATCAATTTCAAGAAGAATATTGACCTGGTCACCAATAAGTATCTGAGTTGTATCAATTGATGATTTTACCGTGACTTCCTGACCAATGCTTACAATTGCGGAAAAAAACATGGACACTGACAACAAGCTGAATAGCTTTATTATTCTCATCGCTGGCCCCTCCTTTTAAATAATTTCATTAGAGGTTGAACATAGTCCTGATCAGTTTGGATAGTTGCATAATCAACTCCACTTCTCCTGAAACTTTCATCAAGATCAATATTTCGTTGATTCCACCAATTAGAAAGCTTTTGTTTCAGTTTTTTATCTGAAGTATCAATCCATCTTATTTCTCCTGTCTCCGGATCACGAAACTGAGATAATCCAATATTGGGAAGACTGAATTCACCTTTGTCCTGAATGAGTAGTCCAACCAGATCATGCTTCTTATTAGCAAGGGTTAAGCTGTTTTGTAATTCCTCATTAGAAACTCCGGTTTCTATAAAATCAGACAATAAAAATGCCGTTGATCTTTTTTTAATAGCGTTTGTCAGGTATTTCAGAGCATTTGATACATCTGTAGTTTTACGCTCAGGTTGGAAATTCAACAGTTCCAGGATTATGCGCATTATATGCTTCTTACCTTTCTTTGGTGGAATGAATTTCTCAATCTGGTCGGTAAAGAAGATTACTCCGATTTTATCATTATTCTGTATTGCTGAAAAGGCAATTACTGCCGCAACCTCAGTCATGTATTCACGCTTCAGATTCTCTGCTGTACCAAATTCATTTGATCCACTCACATCAACCAGGAGCATTACAGTTAGTTCCCTCTCTTCTTCAAAAACTTTAATGAAAGGGCGATTGAAGCGGGCAGTAACATTCCAGTCAATATTCCGTATAGGATCTCCATATTGATACTCCCTGACTTCGCTAAATGCCATACCCTGACCTTTGAAAGCACTATGGTATTCACCTGCGAATACCTGGCTGGTCATTCTCCGGGTCTTGATCTCAATCCGGCGTATTTTCGATAATAATTCTTTTGAGTCCACAATAAAAATTAAGGTACTTCAACCTGATTCAGAATACCAGTGATAATATCTTCGCTAGTTACATTTTCAGCTTCTGCTTCATAGGTCAAACCAATACGGTGGCGTAACACATCATAGCATACTGCCCGGATATCTTCTGGTACTACGTAGCCCCTTCGACGGATAAAAGCATAAGCTTTGGCTGCTTTGGCCAGTGCAATACTTGCTCTCGGACTTCCGCCAAAACTAATATAGCGTGCATAATCATCCAGCTTATATTCCTTAGGTGATCGTGTTGCAAAAACTATATCAATTATATAATTTTCTATTTTTTCGTCGAGATAAACTTCTTTAACCACCTCACGTGCACGGAGAATGGCATCAGCACCAAGAACGGTTTTAGTTTCAGGGAAATCCTTTGCCAGATTCTGACGAATAATCAGTTTTTCATCTTCTTTCGAAGGATAATCAATAACTACCTTAAGCATGAAACGGTCTACCTGAGCTTCAGGTAGTGGGTATGTCCCTTCTTGTTCAATAGGATTTTGTGTGGCTAAAACCAGAAATGGCTCAGTTAAAGGAAAACTCTCTGTACCAATGGTAACCTGTCGTTCCTGCATTGATTCAAGCAGAGCACTTTGAACCTTTGCTGGTGCCCTGTTAATCTCATCCGCTAAAATGAAATTTGAAAATATAGGACCCTTTTTTACCTGGAATTCTTCTTTCTTCTGACTGTATATTAATGTTCCGATCAAGTCAGCCGGAAGCAGATCAGGTGTAAATTGAATACGACTAAAGCCTGATTCTATTGTGTTTGCAAGATTGCTTATTGCTAAAGTTTTAGCGAGGCCAGGTACTCCCTCCAGTAAAATGTGTCCATTTGATAATAAGCCAATTAATAAGCTATTAATCAGGTGTTTTTGGCCAACAATTACCTTGTTCATTTCCTGAACTATCATCTCAACGAATCCACTCTCACGTTGTATCTTTTCATTGATCTCCCTGATATCTACAGTGGTTTCCATACTATTTTTCTTTATTTTGGGATAATTCCCGATTTTATCTTTTTCAAAGTTCGAAATTACATCAATGCAATATTAATAATTTCATATTTTTGTTAACGTATGTTAAGTGATTTAAGTTTGAATAAAAGATACCTGTTAGAGCTGTCTTATAATGGTCATAATTATCATGGATGGCAGATGCAGCCTAATGCTCATACAGTACAGGAAGAGCTGAACAACGTTCTTGTTTTACTATTGAAACAAAATATTAATATTGTTGGCGCTGGTCGTACCGATACTGGTGTACATGCATCTCATTTTGTTGCCCACTTTGACTATGCAGGTGATCTGATTGATTGCAGACAGCTGCAACACAAACTTAATCGCTTTTTGAAACACGAAATACGAATCGACAGGATCGAGCATGTTTCAGATGATTTCCATGCCCGCTTCTCTGCAAAATCACGAACTTACCATTATATGATCAGTAGGGAGAAGCAACCGTTTCTCAATGGTTTATCATGGCTGATTGAAGGTGAGCTGGAGATTGACTTAATGAATAAGGCAGCAGAAAAGTTACTGAACTACAAAGATTTTACCAGTTTTGCCCGTTTGCACGCTGATACCCGGACAAATGATTGTAATATCATGTTAGCTCAATGCCAAAAGCATGATAAGATATTTATATTTAAAATTCAGGCAGATCGTTTCTTACGTAATATGGTCAGGGCAATAGTAGGCACATTAGTGGAAGTGGGACAGAGTAAACTGGGTATACAAGATTTTGAAGATATTATTAAAGCTAAAGACAGATCAAAAGCTGGTCAGTCAGCTCCTCCTCAAGGTCTGTTCTTAACTGAAGTAGATTATCCTGCTGAATTATACGCAATTAGTAAGACATCTTCCTTACCCTGGTTTTTTTAGTGATTTTCAGCTATTGCTCCTCCTGCATTTTTGCTAAATTCATGGCATTGAAACCATGAAAATCTGAATATGACTGTCTGGGGAATCCACATCATCGATTTACTAATCATAATACTTTTTATTGGCCTTGTACTCTGGCTGGGAAAGCGAGCAGCTACTAAAAATCAGGATACACAAGATTTTTTTCTTGCCGGACGAAAACTTAACAAGTTTTACCAGTTTTTTCTGAATTTTGGTTGTTCAACAAATGCTGATCAGGCTGTTGCTACCTCGCGTGAAATTTATCGTCAGGGTATTGGTGGAATGTGGATACAATTCCTTGTATTGTTTCTTACTCCATTTTATTGGTTCTCTACCTTATTTTTCAGAAGATCACGCCTGACTACGATTGGAGATTTCTTTACTGAGCGCTTCAATAGTAAGATGTTAGGTGCTGCTTATGCTGTATTTATTTTGCTTCTGTCATTACTGGGAGGTGGAGTTGGATATATGGTCGCTGCCAAAACTATGATGGCAATGACACCTAAACAAATTGAAGAGTATTCAGCAACTGAAAAGCAGGCTGTATTTGATTTCAAGGAGTATCAGGAATTAAGAAAACAACTTGACACTATCGATACCGAAGAGGATATACTTCGATATGAATATCTGCATGAGAAGTCAAAAAGAGGAGAATTGAAATCATTTGTTAGCCATACAAATCCGATACTATTCTACTTCATTTATGCACTAATTGTTGGAATCTACACTATGATGGGGGGATTCAGAGCCGCAGCAATAACCGACGCCATACAAGGTGTGTTGATAATTATTTTCAGCGCTATTCTGATTCCTGTAGGATTGTCAAAGATCGGAGGATTCAGCGGTTTGCATGCAACAGTCCCGGATTATATGTTTGAGCTCTTTGGCTCTGCAACTATGAGTGAATATGCCTGGTATACAATTCTGGCAATGGTACTGGCGAATCTGGTTTCCATAATTGCAGTAGCCTCCGGAATGCAGACTGCTGGCTCTGCAACAAATGAAAGTACAGCACGATTTGGAATGATAGCAGGGATGTTTACAAAAAGGTTTATCATGATTTTGTGGGCTTTGGCCGGACTAATAGCAATTGGCCTTTATGCAGGAAAGCTTCATGATCCTGATCTGATTTGGGGCTACATGACTAACGATTTGCTTTTTCCTGGTGCAATAGGATTAATGCTTGTAGGAATATTAGCGGCCAATATGTCAACTCTCGATGCCAGTTCAGTTTCTTATTCTGCCTTGTTCATCAGAAATATATATAAACCGCTATACCCAGACAAAACTGAAAAGCATTACCTGTTCATTGGCCGTATTGTGATTGCTGTTACCCTTCTGGGTGGAATTGGAGTTGCATTATATGTGGATAACTTGCTTGAACTGTTTAAGTATATAATATCTGTTCCTGCTGTTTTTGGAGCAGCTATCTGGCTTGGATTCCTCTGGCGCAGATTAACTAAAACAGCTGTGATCATTCAAGCCTCTGTTTGCCTGCTTATCTATGCAGTTATACCTAATCTCTTTCCTTCAATTGAGGCTATAACTACCAGAGAAGCTTTTACTGTTGAGACTGTTGGGAAAACTGTCATGATTGAAACAAAAGCTCTTCAGGCTGATGTCGAAAATGGACAGGCTGCTTTTGTTGGAGAGACTATGAAAAAAGAACATGTTGTATTGCCGGTCGGAATTTTCTTTGAACAAGTAGTACGTGAGAATCCTAAAGATTCTGATTCACCAAAAATTGGACAAGGTCGTTTTCAGGCAGAAATATGGGTAGTTAGTTGGTTGGGGATAGATTTCAGTAGGTGGTCGAAAGCACAGTTAGTGGCTCTCAGGTTTTTCTTCTCAGCTCTTTTTCCATTTCTCCTGCTATTTCTTATTTCAGCTTTTACCAAAGAAGTGCCGCGCAATGTGACCAATGCATTCTTTGCAAAGATGCATACACCTGTGCAAGCAAGCGATGAAATGGAAAAGGAAGAACTGGAGATCTCTTATAATAATCCTGATCGTTTCAAGCATCGCAAGATGTTTCCCAATACAAAATGGGAAATGTTGAAACTTAAGAAAATAGATTACCTGGGATTCTTCGGAAGCTGGGTTTTGGTAGGAATAATAATTCTCTTGCTTTGGATTGTGGTGACTATAAAATAATCTATTATGATTCTTCTTCATTCAGATACTCCCTGGATAAATCGACTCGCTCCGAGGATTAAGGACTTCCTTTCACAGGATATTCTGGAAGTCTCGATTGATGGGAAGAATATAAGAGGCTACCGTTCACCAGATGCTCAGTCTATATGGATCAGAGATTATTCTGATATGCTTCGGGGAGTGAGATATTTTGAAAATGATGTAAAGTCTGTAGTACAGCATTTCGCCGATACACAGGCCTTAAATGGTCGTATTTTTGATTATTTCACAACTTATCCTGAGAAAAAACCATGCGAACGTGAAAACTGGACCAAATATGTGCGTGTACCAGTTGAAGCGGATGTTGAGTATCGTTTTGTGAAAGCTGCATGGCTGGCCTGGCAGGCTACAGGGGATTTTCCATGGATAAGGAAATTATTACCTCATCTTGAAAGAGCACTTTTCTATTTAATGACTGATGATCAACGCTGGGATCAAGACTACCAGTTAGTGAAAAGGCCATATACAATTGATACCTGGGATTTTGCATATAGTGCCGGTAAGCATGAGTGGCTGCAATTTCAGATCGACAAGAATACATTCTGGGGTATCTTTCATGGCGATAATACCGGTCTGTATGAAGCTCTTATCTGTTTGTCAAAAATTTGTCAAACAGTTGACAAACCCGATAAGCAAAACTATTACCTGCAGCAAGCTGAGAAAATTAAGAAGCGGATCAACAAGCTGTGCTGGAATGGCAGATATTATCAGCATTTTATTAAACTTTCTGATGTGGAAATACCTGAATGCAAGGAAGATATTCAGCTAAGCTTGTCTAATCCAATGGCGGTTAACAGAGGGATAACTGATTCAGCAAAAGCAGCTGCAATGTTTCGTGAGTACCAATACCGTGCTGATGAAACTGGAGTTTTTGCACCATGGTTCTCAATTGAGCCACCTTTTCCTGACGGGATTTTTGGAGATGAAAAACTAATTGCAGGAGCATATATTAATGGTGGCATATTTCCACTTGCAGGAGGGGAACTGGCTCTCGCCGCTCTAGAAAATGGATTTGAAAAGTTCGGACTCGAACAATTATTTAAATATGAAAACCTTACTTCAAATGGAGAAAGCTATTTGTGGTATTTTCCTGATGGTAAGGCCTCAAGCATTGAAACCAGTACTAGTCCGGATGCTACGCCTACAGATGGTTGGGGCTCTTCTGCGATGCTTATAGCTCTTATTCAAGGCCTTTGCGGTATTAAAGACGAAGGTCATTCCTTTAGAAACTTAAGTTTCAGTCCTAAATGGACAGCTCTTGGCTCAAAGAAAGCTGAATTCGAGATATCCTATAGTGCAACTGAGGCAGGTATTGGCTATACCTATGAATTGACCGATAATGAAATGCTATTTGCCCTGAAGGGTGAATTTGAAAATATATTTGCACACATTCTGATACCAGATCAGGCCCGGGTTAATGGTTTGAAGGTAGATAAGCAGGATGTTAGTTATGAGTCATGCGAACTGAATGACTCCGCTTATATTGATTTTCACCTGTCTCAAACAGTAAACCCCATTATAAAAATAGAATTGGATACGGGAACATGACTAATATTAAACAGACTCTCACATCGGTGAAAAAGGTTCGGCTTTCTAAAGAACTTAAAAGTTTAGTTTGTGAGTTCATTGCAGAAATGAACCTGAGTTGGGAATTGGAGCTTAAGGATGATGAATTGGAAAATCAAGCTTGCCTGATTCAACTTTGTGGATCTCGAGATGAGCCTGTCTTATCCGGCAGGAAAAAGAAATTTGGATTTGAAATTAGTATTAAGGGAAGGGGTCATATTCTCCTGCCGGATAAAAAATATCTTTTTTCATATCTCACACACTTGTTCCTCGATTGTGGAGAAGAGACTATTGACGACAATGGCTGTAAAAAGATATTTAGCCTGGCATTCGAACAGTTGCGAACAGCTTATGATTATTTCCTGACCCAGGAAGGACGAGTATCAAGTGGTTTAAATCGGGAAAGCTATATACGCAACCTGGCTAAACAAGCTGTAACACATGTAGAGGTAAATGGTTTGGCATACCCAATGGGGCTTGAGACAGGAGTAAAAGGAGAGACATATCCTATGTTTTATACATATTGTCCGGCCCTTGACCAATTTGTTTATAGTTCTTTGAATAAAGGGCTGTATCCAAACTATTATCTCTCAGCAAATCTGAATTATCTGAAACAAAACGCTAAGTGGGTAACTGAAAAGGGTCTGGTTCCAGGCTTGATGTGTTTTGAACCCAGATCCGTTCCTGAGGAATTCTTCTCTCAATATCCAATGCTTAGGGGAGCTAGGGTTGATCATCCGTTCAGAAGTTTTAAACCGCGGTATAACATGACCATCACTCATCCGGCAGTTATTAATCATTATAAAGAAATGGTAAGGAAACTGCTGACTGAAGTGCCTGAATTAGGTTTTCTCACCATATGGACCAATGATAGTGGTGCTGGATTTGAACATACAAAATCATTGTACGTGGGTAGAAATGGTGGAGCATACCTTGTTAGAGAATGGAAAGATGATGCTGAAATTGCCCGCCTGGCTGGAAATAATGCTTTGAATTTTTTGCAGTCTCTTCTTGAAGCAGGACGTGAGATAAATCCTGAATTCAGAGTTGTTACACGACTGGAATCTTTCTATGGAGAACATGACATTATTTGGAATGGCCTGGGTGATGGACTGGATGTTGAAACTGCATCACTGGCTGCTAAAGGCTGGGATATGCCATATAGCCATCCGGTTTATGAAGATTCACATATGCTTAATGGCGGATCAGCTCATCATCAGGGTTTTGATAAGATTGAAACTGATAAAATACTGGAAAGCAGAGAAAGAGGTGTGAAATCTGCTTTCTATTTTGGTATGGGCCCTGAGGTCCTCTTTGCCCCTTTAATGGGGATTCCATATCCAAAACTAGTGTGGAAGAGACTGCAAACATTAAAGGAAGGACAGGTCAGGGATCTGGTTGTGTATGGAGGAACATTTCCCCCTGAACAGGTGCCCTATTTTGTAAATTACGAGATATTACGAAGATTTCAATATGGTCATGACCAGGATATTAATTCAGTTTTATATTCTATTGCCAGAAAATGGACAAAGGGAGATAGTCCTGACGAATTACTTCAGGCATGGGATGAAGTTGAGCAGGGGATTCTGAATTTCCCTAATGTATCAGGCCTGTATAATACCATTGGCTTCGCATGGTATAGGCTATGGACACGTCCGCTGGTTCCGAATATTGAGGCCATTCCTCAGAATGAGAAAGATTATTACGAGGATATGATGTGTACGACACCTCATAATCCTAATAATGTTGATCTTGCCCGTGATGTTCTATTCGATATTTCATCATTTGAGCATTGTGAGAAAGCTTTACCAAGAATAGATGCAGAGGTTTGGAAACATCTTGATAAAGCCATTCTTATTCTGACTGAGGCCGTTGAGCGCAAAAGTGATAAGAGTGGTAAGGGTGGTATATTATACGACCAGCTAATTAGAATTAAGGCATTGAAAAATTGGATCATGACTCACCGTAATATTGCTGCATGGATAACAGGAGTGCACGGCTATATTCGCTCAACAGAGGATTCAGATAGAAAAAAGTACAGAGCTTTATTGGATGAGATGATAGCATCGGAGATAAGTAATATGGAAGAATTGCTTCTCTTATTTGACTCAGATATATCTTTCATTGCTTTGATGAAGAATGGTGAATCCCCGCTAATGTATGGTGAGAACATACAAGATCAGATAAGAACGAAGATTGCACTGATGAAGAAATACGGGAAACTGGATCCCTATATTGATCCGGATTATATGGTAAAAAAGGCTGGAATGAAAATCTGATGAAGCAAGCATGATAAAAAAACCATTTTGACACACGACGATAATTATTTTTTGTTAGTGAGATACATCCGGTAAATGAAATAAATATTAACGGTGAAAGTTGGAATAGATAATTACGGATTATTGCCTCTGGGACTAAGCCCCCATGAAACCATGGAATGGGCTTTGAAGAATGGAGCTGCCGGAGTGGCATTCTCTGGTATACCAGGCAGACCGAACCGACATTATGACAAAGGTTTGCTCAGGGATGTCAAAGACTTTGCTAAGGATAATGATATGTATCTTGAGTGGGGCGGTGGTCAGCATTTTCCACTTGATATGCAGAATTGGGGGGCTAAAGAAATTCTATCCCAAAATCAGTTAATGGCAGAAGAAGCTGCTTTCCTGAGGGTGCAAATTGTTCGCAGTTGCAGTGGTGGACTAATGCGGTGGCAAAATAATAGTCCCGATACCAGTCTGTTCATTAATCAAATGGCGGATGAACTCAGAAAGTTACATCCCATTATTAAAGACCTTGGCGTAATATGGGCCATCGAAACACATTTTGAGCTTACAAGTTTCGAGTTACTGAAAGTTTTCGAATTGCTGGGGATTGGTCCTGGTGAAGGAATTGGTATATGTCTTGATACCATGAATCTGCTTACAATGCTCGAAAATCCTGTAGATGCAGTTAAACGCTTATTACCCTGGATCGTAAGCACTCACATTAAAGATGGTGGACTCCTGTCCTCTTCTAATGGCCTTATAAGTTTTCCGGCAGCTATTGATCAGGGCTATATTCACCTGCCGGATATTATCAAAGAACTTTACCATACATTTCCTGAGCTTAATCTTAGTATTGAAGATCACAACGGTTCATTCGATTTGCCAATTAATGATCAGGTTTTCAGGAATAAATTTCCGAATTTGAATGATAGGGAATTAAGTAAACTATTTACACTTGCTCAGGAAGCAGAATCAGAAAGATCGGTCATTGAGCGTAATTTTATGGATCGTAATTTATGGCGTGATGTATGTGAATCTCGTATGACAGAGAATATCAGGAGGCTAAAGGAAATAGTTGTAAATCTGAATATCCAATGATAAATAAACGCTTTCATTATAAAACTGCAGATGAAATAAAATCTCATGCCCGGGAATTGGGTTTGGATTTACCATGGAGTGAGAATATTGATAGCTTATTTTCAGGGTGGTCTTTTGGAAACCTGTCTGTTGCCAATCGATTTCTTATTCATCCTATGGAAGGGTTTGATGCCAAACCTGACGGTTCACCCGGGGATCTTAGCTTTCGCCGCTATCAAAGGTTTTCATCCGGAGGAAGTGGATTAATATGGGCTGAAGCAACTAGTGTTACTGAAGAAGGCAGGTCGAATCCAGCCCAACTATTCTTACACCAAAAGAATATAGACAGTTTTAAACACTTGGTTGAAAGAATACATGCCAAGGGAAAGCCGGTTGGGTCAGACACTTCTGAGGTGAGAACTATTATACAGCTCACCCATTCTGGAAGGTATGCTAAGCCCGAGGGGAGTCCCGCTCCTAGAATTGTGACACAGGGTGATGGACTGCCTGAAGCCAGTTCATCAGCCATTTTATTAAACGACGATGATTTAAAAAGAATCAGGGATGCTCATATTGATGCAGCTTCTCTGGCGAGAAGAGCAGGATTTGATGGAGTAGATATCAAAGCATGCCATGGTTATCTTTTACACGAGCTGCTATTTGCAAGGGAGAGAGCCAACAGTATTTATGGTGGCCCGGAGCTGCAAAAACGTTTGCGCCTGATGAAAGAAATTATTGAAGGTGTTAGACAAACGGAACCTCAATTAGTTATTAGTGCGAGAATTAATGTCTATGATGGACTTGATCAAGGCTTCGGGGTTTCTGATGATGGATCTGCAACAATAGATCTTTCAGAAGTGGAAACCCTCATGAATACAATGGATTCAGAAGGAGTTAGCTTATGGAGTGTAAGTGCAGGAATCCCATATATTAATCCATGGATAGGACGTCCATTTGACAAGACAAGTACAAATAGTGTTGAATCTCCTGAACACCAGCTGACCGGTGTGGCAAGAATGATTCATCTCTGCTCAGAAAGCAGTAAGTTTACTTCAAACCCTGTAGTAGGGGCCGGATTATCATGGCTGAGACATTTCTTTCCAAATGTTGCTGCCGGAATTATTGAGAAAAATATGGCGATGGCTGTAGGAGTTGGCAGATTAGGAATTGCATATCCTGACTTAGTTTCAGACCTTTATCGTGAAAAGGAGGCTAATATTAAAAAAGTATGCATAGCCTGTTCAGGTTGCACTAATCGAATGCGGAATGGCTTAAGCTCAGGTTGTATCGTTAGAGACAGGGATTTTTATGCATAAAGAAAAACTTGATATAGCAGGAATAAATTTTGAGTTTTTGCGACTCGATGCACTGGTTATTGGTTCAGGAGCAGCAGGATTAAATGCAGCTGTCCAACTACATGAGAATGGGATTGAAAAAATTTCTGTAATTACTGAGAAATGGGGTGGTGGCACCTCAAATAATGCTGGCTCCGATAAGCAAACTTATCACCGATTAGCTGCCGATGGACCTGAAGGAGATAGTGTTCTGGATATGGCTGAAAGTCTGTTCAAAGGAGGTGCAATGCATGGAGATATCGCCCTGATTGAAGCAGCACTGTCAAGTCAGGCTTTCTACAATCTTGTTAGTGCTGGAGTACCATTCCCATTTGACCGTTATGGCCGCTTTCCGGGATATCTTACTGATCATGATCCTAAAGGACGCGGTACGTCAGCAGGCCCTCTTACAAGCAAACTTATGTTCGAGGCACTGGCAAGAAAAGTTGTTGAGGCAAATATTCCAATCCTGGATCGTTATCAGGTTATAAAGCTATTGACAACATCAGGACCTCAGGGTGATAAACTTATTGGAGTTTTGGCATTGAGCTTGGGAAGCGACCCAGATGCAAAAGCCAATTACCTGCTTATTCAGGCAGAGAATACTATTTTGGCTACTGGTGGCCCGGGAGGATTGTACGAGGCATCAGTATATCCTGAATCTCAGGTTGGTGCAATGGGTTTGGCAATGGATATTGGAGCTAAAGCTTGTAACCTTACAGAGTCACAATTTGGGATCGCCTCAACTAAATTTCGCTGGAATTTGTCAGGATCTTATCAGCAAGTAATTCCAAGATATTATAGTGTGGATGAGGCCGGAAGGGAATATGAGTTTTTATCTGAATATTTCACAAGGCCCGCCGATTTGATTAATGCAATATTTTTGAAAGGATATCAGTGGCCATTTGATGCCAGAAAGGTTGATAATCAAGGTTCATCTCTCATTGATCTCCTTGTTTATCAGGAGAAATACATCTTTAATAGACGAGTCTTTATTGATTATCGTTCAAATTTAAAAGGATCTGACGGAGAAGAAATTAGTATCTCAGAAGGCGGGGATCTGCTTAAAGAATATCTGGCTAATTCTAATGTAAATGCTGATACTCCTATTCTGAGACTTGAGCAAATGAACCGACCCGCTATAGACTTATATCGACGAAATAGGATTGATTTATATACTGAGGCGCTTGAGATTGATGTATGTGCACAACATTGCAATGGGGGACTTGTTGCTTCTGTTTGGTGGGAAAGTAACATCAGTAATTTATTTCCCGTCGGAGAAGTGAATGGAAGCCATGGAGTTTATCGTCCGGGAGGCTCAGCTCTGAATGCGGGTCAGGTTGGAGGAATAAGGGCTTCCCAGATGATCAAGTCACGAAATAAATCTTTTAAAGTAAAGAGAAGTGCATTTATATATTCTGTTGAAAACCAAATTTATGATTTGTTCAATACAGGAGATTATGAGGAGAGTATTCCTGAAGCACAGAATAATGAAAAAGAATTCTCGATTCTAAAAACCAGAATGTCTGAAAGTGCTGGTTTCATTAGAAATGAGCAGAAGATTAAGAAAGCCATATTAAACTGTTTGGAGCAAAAAGAACGAGTATTTGCCTTAAGTATTCCCACAAATGGCTATTCTGCCTGTGAGTTATTTCGTTTGCGTGAACACCTGATCTCTCAACTGTGCTTTCTGAAAGCAATTGATTTGCATATTGCAAATGGAGGAGAAAGTCGTGGCTCATATATTATTCTTAAACAAACAGGAAGTAAATCTTTGCCTTGGGTAAATAAAACACTTTGCTATGATCTGGAAGAACCACCATGTTTCACCAGTGAGAATCAATTACAGCTTTGGTTTGCCGATGATGAGCTGAATACTGAATGGCAAGAAGTTCGTTCAATACCAGTAGATACAGAGTGGTTCGAGACCCTCTGGAAAGATTTTAGAAACAATAAAATAGTAGGCTCATGAATCAGGAAAGAAAGACAGCATTAGTAACTGGTGCATCCAGGGGAATAGGCCGTTCAATAGCAAAGGAATTATTGTCTGCTGGATATTCTGTGATAGGAGTATCCCGAAATATTGATCAGGATGACAAAGTAATGAATGATCTGGCCCGGATAAATGATGTAAGCTATTCATGTTTGCGCGCTGACATTGGAGATCAGGATGATCAAATCAAAATCAGAGACTTCGTTGATAATGAATGTGATTGGCTTAATGTAGTGATTCATAATGCTGGCGTAGCACCAAAAGTACGAAATGATGTATTAGAAATGACAAGAGAGAGCTATACGAGAGTGATGAATATTAATCTTGCCGGCCCTGTTTTTCTGACTCAACTATTATATCCAAGTATGGTAAAAGCTGATACCGGCTCGATCATTTTTATTACTTCTGTTTCAGCAATTACTTCCTCAATAAACAGAGCCGAATACTGCATGTCAAAAGCCGCTTTGAGTATGTTTTCTCAAGTTATGGCTGATCGTTTAGCTGATTCATCAATAAGAGTATTTGAAGTCAGACCGGGTGTTATTGAAACAGACATGACAAAACCTGTAATGGAGAAATATTCAAAACTCATTAGCGAAGGCCTGATTCCGCAGGCAAGAATAGGTCAGCCTGAGGATATTGCAGGAGCAGTAAGATCTCTGCTTTCAGGCGATTTTAATTATGCCAATGGCATGGTTGTAGAAATTTCAGGAGGTATGCAGATAAGATCATTAAAATGAATAAGCACAAAATATCTGTTGCCCTGTCGGGAGCCGGAGGATATGGCTATCATTATTTGAAAGCATTTTTTAACCTGCCGGATGGCTTCAATGCTATTCTTAGCTCAGTATTTGATCCCAAACTTGTGGATTTGGAAATCTATCCGGAGCTGATAAAAAATGGAGTAAATTGTTTCACTGAATACGAAGACTTTAAAAATTCTCTGAAGAATATTGATCTGGTCGTTATTGTTTCGCCAATTCACAGGCATGGTTCTCAGACTATTGATGCTTTAAAGCATGGGTGTAATGTTTTACTTGATAAACCACTGGCTTCTTCTTTACAAGAGGCACATAGAATTATTGAGGCCCGGGATGCGAGCAAAGGATGGGTAATGACCGGATATCAATGGAGCTTTTCCAAAGCAATCAGAGATCTGAAACAAGATCTTCTGGATGGAAAATTAGGTAAAGTTAAACGTGCTAAAACCATGATATTATGGCCAAGAGATTACAATTATTATAATAGGAATAATTGGGCTGGAAAGAAGTACAGTCACTCCGGTGAAATCATTAATGATAATCCGGTAAATAATGCCATGGCACATTTTTTACATAACCTGCTTTATCTTACCGGATCCAGTATGGAGGAATCAGCTGTGCCGGTATCAGGTCAGGCAGAATTGTACAGGGCTTATAACATTCAGACATTTGACACAGCAGTTCTTGAACTATTTACCAGGGATGAAACAAGAATATCTTTCTATGGCTCGCATGCAACTCATACAGAGAAAGGTCCGCTATTTATTTTAGAGTGTGATAATGGAGTTGTTTATTATGGAGAATTATCGAAAGATATTGTTGCTGTTTTTAATGACGGAAGCATCAAGAACTATGGTAATCCCGATGATACCTTGCAATTTCATAAATTGAAAGTTGCAATTGAGGCATGCCAGAATAAACCCACGCTTATTTGTCCGCCTGAGGCTTCTCTGGCACATACCCAGGTAATTGAGGCACTGTCAGAGATTAAGCTTATAAAAGGTTTCGAGCCTTCATTAGTTGTTGATGATGGGGTCAGAAGATATGTTCAGGGATTAAGTTACATGATATATTCTTCTTATCAACAGGGTGTTATGCCAGGTCAATCTGGCTTTGCTTATGCTTCTCCGGGACAGAAATTCAATATAAAATACTGAACACAATAACATTAAATAATTATACTGATGTTAAATATGTCACAACTAAAAGGTCTGCAATTACTTCTAATCATCTTGCTGGCGACAGCTCATCCGGCAGGTGCTCAAAAGAAACTGGATGTTAAATATCTGGAATTTGCCGAACGTTCAGCTAACTGGACTTACGATAATCTGGATTCTCTGACTGGGATATGGAGAGCTAACACTGATCCTAATTCTGTTTTTGGATATCGACCGCCTTCCCGAATGCTTGAAATTGCGACAATATACGCACATCTGTATAAGATGAAGAGAAAGAAAGTGTATGCACAAAGAGCTAAAGAGATACTACTTAAATATGATAGCTTTCGTGATGTGTTTCCTGATTGGGCTGCTGAGAAAAGGCCTGATTATACAAATGGAGTACCGGCACTACCTGATTTCTTTACTGCCCAGCGATTCTTGCGACCGTACGAGATTCTGAAAGAAAGCTCTTGGTTTAGTGAGGAGGAAACCAGGCATCTTGAAGAAGTGATGGCCCATTCTGTGAATTATTTACTTCAGAGTCAGGAATGGGGAGCCATGAACAGGGCTGCCCTTAGGGCTGAAACAATGGCCTTGGCTTTAAAAGTAATGCCTGAGCACTGTGATATCGAAATCTGGAAGATGTATGAAAAGGCTCTGATATTTGACAATTGGGGTAATTGGGAAATTGAGGATGCTTCTCATTATAATGCCATTTGGCTGTATGCATTGATAGGATATGGATATGCAACTGACCAAATGAGCAAATTATTCTATGAGCCGGAGATGTTTTATTATTCTAGGTATTTCCTGGAGCTTTTTTGTCCGGATTATATGATTCCGGATTTTGGAGATGCTTATTGGCAATCAAATTGGTCGCGTTGGCTGGTTTATTTTGAAACGGCAGCTGGTGTTTATCAGTCATCAGAGCATAAATGGGTGGCTGAGAAACTTGCTGAGAAGTATATTAATTGGGATAATACTAAGTCAATCGGTTTGGCATATATTCTTCTGGATTGTTATCTTCTTGGAGATCAGTCTGTAGAAGCAGTGCAGCCCAAGTCGGGTAGTGTAGAGGTGATGGATGATGTGATTGGGAAAAAGGTAGTTATGCGATCGGGCTGGAATCCTGATGATAGTTATCTGTTGCTTAACTACAAAGATGAAGGTGAAGCAGGTTACTTATCCAGAGGGTTTCTTCGTGATGGAATTGTAGTAGAGGAAGAAAAGATGACACACGGGCATGCTGATGAGAATAGTATTGTTTTGCTAATGAATAATAGGGGAATATTATTGCATGATGGGGGATATCGTGATTTCATGCCTAGCGGACCATTTGGTGCATACCGACAGGATTACTTCCATAACAGGATGTGTGTACGTCCTGAGAAGATATTCTTTGGGCAAAAAGAAGGTGAGTTTAGATACTCACCTACTGACCGCCCTGAGATTCCTGGTCAGAGTGTTTTAGGTTTCTTGAGAAATTCAGGAGGATACAAGAATGTAAGGACGCAGAAGATTGATTTTTTAACATTTAATGATTTTGACTATTCGCGAACACGGGTTATAGATGATAATATGGCTTATGAATCAGACCGTATAATCGTATGGCTAAAAGAAGCAAATTGTTATGTGGTGGTTGATTTGCTGAAAGGAACGCGTGAGAACTTTTTAACCGCAGCCAATTTGTGGTATACAAGAAAGATATACGAGCAGGGTGAACATTGGTATGATACCGGATATGATAGCTTAAGAAATTTAAGTGTTGATTCAGATCAAAGATTACTAATTCATTTTCCCAGATCACATTACCGTTTTGAAAGTGTGGAAAAAGCACCACGGTACTGGCAGGAGGAGTATTTAATATCAGAGTATTCTGGTCAGTTCTTCGAACTGGGTCAAACGATAGCCTTTGTCACCGTATTGTATCCGCATGATAGTAAGATCCGTCCTGAGAGTTTGCTTGCACAAATTGAATTGGTTCAGGATGAGGAAGAAAGCAATGGGATATGCTTAAGGATTAATCAGGATGAGGTATTCTATGAGATTGGTGTAAAGGCTGATTTAAGAAAAGAGATGATTCGTGATTACAGACGACCAAAATACACCTATGAATCTGGAAAAGTCAGCTATGGCGAAATGAAGACAAATGCAGATTTTTATTACCTGAAGGGATCCAATAATGCTTTGAAGTACACTTTGGTTAATGTATCAAAGGCTATTTATAAAGGGAAAGAGTTATTTAGCCAGAAACCTAATTATTTTGGTCTGGCCTTTGATGGTAGTGGTGATGTATCAGGGATATCTAAAGCCAGGTATTGGCGGAGTGTTGAAGAGGAATGAGATAAACCCGAATAGCTTTGTCTATTGATTCCATATTCTCCATGAGGCTTCAGCCTGGAGCATTAGCATGTCAAAACCATTTTTAGTTTTGGCTCCGGCGAAATTCCCTTCTTTCATAAACGCTGTAATTTCAGGATTATAAACCAGGTCAAATAGAAAATGATTTGAGCTTAAACCTTTGTACGGTATCAAAGGTTTTGTATCAACTTTTGGATGCATTCCAAGTGGAGTAGTGTTGATTATCAAAGAATGCTTCTGGATGGTTTTTGCAGTCAGACTACCATAGGAGATAGTCTTTTCTGAACCGGATCTTGAAACTATATGAAAAGCAATACCCATCTCTCTGAGTACATAACACACTGCTTTTGATGAACCTCCCGATCCAAGAACCAATGCTGCAGGGCGGGCAGAGCCTATCAGATCTGAGAGACTGTCTCTGAAACCTTGAACATCAGTATTGTGTCCGATTTTCTTTAAGCCCTTCGCTTCTTTGATAAATTGAATGGTGTTCACTGCACCAATGAGTTTAGCTTCTTCACTTAATTCATTAAGATAAGGAATCACTGCTTCCTTGTAAGGAATAGTTACATTCAGCCCTTGAATATCCTGGTGTTTCTGAAGCACATGATTAAGCTCATTGATAGATTGTATTTCAAAGGTATCATAAACACAATCGGAGATCTTGTCTTGCTTGAATTTTCGGGCAAAATAGTCGGGTGAAAAAGAATGACCTAAAGGATATCCTATGAGTCCAAAACGCCTGATCATTTTGCTGTGCTCCTTTTTGCCTGCATTTCAATTAATGCAATCGATAATGCTCCCAAAAGAATGCAAAAGATAGCCAAATAAGTTGCAGTGTCAGTAAAGTAGGGAGTGATATAACGATAGCCTTCCAAAAGTAAATCTCCTGAACGGGAAAGTACATTATTACCTTGTTCATCCAGGGTGTAGATGGCTTCTTTCCAGGGCCAGAGCATTAAAAGAGATCCGAGCATAAAACCTGTAAGCAGTGCGAGGGTTTGGTTCTTGTATTTTTTGAAGATCCATGAAAGGAGATGTGAAAAGGCAAGAAGACCCACAATAGCACCACCAATGACCGGAATAAGAATATCAATATCGAGGTTGCTTACAGCATCTATCATAACTAATTGATAATTACCAAGTAGTATCAGGACAAATGAACCTGATAAACCGGGAAGTATCATGCTGCAAACTGCTACAATACCACAGATAAAAAGATAATAGATTTGCTCATTCTGTTGAGCAGGTTTTAATAATGCGATACCTATGGCTATTATTGTGCCAATAAGGAACATCATCCAGACGGAAGTTTTCCTGTTACCAATTGTTCTGCCGACATAATATACTGATGCCATGATTAGGCCAAAAAAGAAGGCCCATATCAGTACGGGATAGTTCTCAAAAAGATATCCAAGTATCTTGGCCAAACTATAAATACTGATGAATATCCCTAAAAAGACAGCAATTAGAAAATTGAGATTAATATGTTTAGCAAATGTTTTCCATTTACCGGTAAATAACAATTTTATTGCTACAAGATTAAACGATTTCAGAGAGTGAATTAACGGTTCAAAAATTCCTGTAATCAAAGCTATAGTGCCTCCGCTAACACCTGGGATAACATTAGCTGCACCCATTCCCATTCCCTTCAGGAGCAGCCCCCCATAATGTTTAATAAAATTATTCAGGTTCATCAAGTTTGGATTTGATTGTTTCGATATGCTTTTTGGCTTCACTATCGTCAGGGTCAAGCTTCAGTACCTGCTTAAATACCTCGTGAGCATCTTCATAAAATTCCAGACTAATATACACCTCCCCGGCCAGAAATAAATAGTCGGGATTACCTTTTTTCAGGCTAATTGCCTTACGAATGTAATACATGGCTTCATAATCATTTCCCTGAGTATGCATTATACTTGCCATGCCGAACCATGGTTCGGAGTAATTGGGATCAATAGAGCGAGCCTTTCTGAAATACTGCAAGGCTAAAGTTGCCTTATTAAGTTTTTCATAGCTTTCGCCAATATAGAAATGCGTTTGAGCATGATTATCATTGTCAATCAAGTACTCAGCATATACTTTTATTGCCTCCTCATGAAGATTGTTATTGGCCAGAGCATTCCCTTTGTTAAAAAGAGCAGCCTGAAAGTCGGGGGAAATTGCAAGAACATAGTCAAAAGCTTCTACTGAAGCCTCGAATTGCTCTGCTTGATTATATAGAACTCCCAGATTAAACCATGAAGCATCAGAAAACGGATCATTTTCGATGCAGGTTTTATATGATTCGATAGCTTTTTCTTCTTGTCCGGCCTGTTCATAACAAACTGCAAGCTCCCATAAAAGGTCCTCACTGTTAGGGTCTTTAGCTAAGGCTTGTTTCAAAAAAGTAATTGCGGTCTCAAATTCTCCAAGTTTTACAAAAGCGTACACAATATTGAGAACCCATTCATCCGGATCCTCACTTGCATCAAGTGCTTTTTGATAACTTTCCTGAGCCTTACTTATGTTATCCAATAAAAGAAATGCTGATCCTTTTATTATATATAGCTGATCATTAAAACTGTCGATAGGTTCCAGTAATTCAATGATAGCCAATGCTTTTTTTGCCTCACCGCGTTCAATATGCAGTTGAGATTCTTTAAGTTTGAGGGCTGGGGAATCAGGATGTAACCTTAAAGCAAGCTTTAATGCATCCCGAGCAGACTGAAACTTTTTTTGATTGAAATAATAATCAATAATATTTTCCAGCTCATGAACATCAAAATACCACTCGTCCTGATTTAGAATCATTTTTTCATAACGATCCACTGAATCAGTCATCTCATCGTTCCACAATTCCTCTTCTCCACCAATATGCATAATTATCCTTTTCCAAAAAGGCTACAAAAGTATAAAGTTACAGCGAGTTAACATAGGATTTAGGTAAAAATCTATGTCATATTCAAATGCTGAGTCCGCAACAGATCATTAATGATTTTTACCGGATTGAAGGTTATCAGAGGTACTTCTACAAAAATGGTTATCCAATCGGCCATTGTGCCATTCCATAATCCTGGCAATTCTTGTGCCTTTATCTCCTCTCCATCAAGCGATTTATGGCTGATGAAACCAGTGTTAGGATTAACATAGTCATACAAATTGAAATGTTTTCCTTCAAAGTCAATAGTACTGCAAATGAGGTCAACAGGGTTGAAATGTGTACTCCTATTTATTATCTCTAATTGATTCTCATCCTTAGAATTAATTTGAGAAGCTTCAATGATTTGAAGGCCAAAAGATCCATCCTTATTCTCAACCCAAAATGGTCCTCCCCCCGGCTCCCCTTCATTCTCAACCATTCCACAAACCCTGATTGGTCTGTTTAGCTTTTCCTTAATAAAGGCAATCTTCTTTTCTTTATTCCAATGATTAGATTCAAGAGGTGGTCTGATATTCAGTTTATGCTCCATAAAGGATAACATATTTGTTATAACCTTAGTTGATGGGGCAGTTGGTTTTTTCAGCCCTTTAAGATAGCTGTGTATTTGTTCTTGTAGAAAAACAAGATAACCACATAAGGCCATTTTATAGTAATGGGTATCGTACTTAACCCGGTCATGACATACATTGTCAATATTCTTAATAATGATCAGGTCGGCTTTCAGTTCATTAAGGTTCTTTAGCAAAGCTCCATGTCCTCCTGGCCTGAATACAAACTCACCGAGTTCATTTCTAAGCGGATTGTTGTTCATGTCAACGGTAATGACATCCGTTGAAGGATCCTGCAAACTATAGCTTATCTCATATCGAATATTATATCGATCTTCATAAGTGTCTTTCAGTTCCTGAAAATGATCATGCATCATTTCCATGTGTTGAGGAGAAACAGTAAAGTGAATCTTACAAACATTCCCACTCGATCTGGCATACTTTGCTCCTTCTGCAAGGTGCTCAGCAAAAGCAGTTCTTACTTCATTAGGATAAATGTGAAACGGAATCAGGGCCTTGGGTATTTCCCCATAGCATAAGCCTTTTTCAGTTAATAAGGTATTTAGAACTCTCTCGTATCTTAGTTCTTTCAGTGTATTTTCAAAATTGAGTTTTCGTTTATCAAATGCATCAAGAAGATCAGGAAAGAATGCAAACTCCTCAATGTGTTCAAAGAAATAGTAAACTGAATCAGGTCCCTTGTCTTTTAGAAGCTCAAGTTGATCATCATAGGTTCCCCGATATGAATTTCTGAATTCAAAAAGGTTTTTAAACATCCGGGAGGCAGCACCGGAAGCCGGAACAAACTTGACGATTTCATTGTCTGAAGCAAAATCTTCAAATACTGAAACCATGTCATCCATCTTTTTTGATGATAGTTGGGTGATTCCGTGCTTCAAACTTGCTGCTTCATGCAATTCTACAAATGGAAATCCTTTCCTGTAATTATCAATCTGTCCCAACACTTTGTTAGGTTGCATGTTTCTCTGCTGTAGAAATTTTTTATCCTGTTCGGTAAAAATATTCTCCATAAGTATGATTTATAAGTTTGGTTTGCTAACCGCGGCATTAAAAGTAATCATTTCTTCGAAACAGACTATAGCAATTATTGATTTGCTAATTCCCAGGTAGAAATAAAAACCATTTTGCTAATTGTAGTCAATTTATCATATTCTACTTTCTCCCATGTGTCACTTGGCTTGTGGTAGTCTTCATGAATACCACAAAAGAAATATAATATCGGAATATTGACATTCTGGAAACTTGCATGATCAGATCCCCTGTATCTTGAAGTACCAGACGAGTTATAAATATATTCAGGAGCAAAATTCGAATCTACATAAGAACCTGCCAGTTGTGCGATAGAATCCAGCGAGGAATTCAGAGTATCATTCATAAAAACATATACATAATCAGGATTTTCAGAATGGTCAGGATCAGTTCGGCCAATCATATCCATATTGATTGCTGCAACTGTTTTATTCAATGGAAATATCGGATTTTGAACATAATACCTACTGCCAAGCAGACCTTTTTCTTCCCCTGATACAGGCATGAATAAAACACTTCGTTTCGGACGTATACCCGACCTGGCCATCTGCATAAAAGTCTCAGCTACTTCAACAAGAGCAGCCGTCCCTGTGGCATTGTCATCTGCTCCGTTATAAATTGATTTTTCACGTTTCCCAAGATGATCATAATGAGCAGTCAGGATGACGTATTCGTCAGGTAATTCAGATCCTTTTATTAAACCCACTACGTTTTCAGTTTCAACATTCGCCCCTGAACTGATCAGGCTGGCTTTTACAGAACTTACATATTTACCTGTTTGGGTTTTCCCTTTGTCCATCTTCTCGACCGTCTTAAGAATACTGCTTGTACTTGTATTGAACAATATAGCTGCATCATCAATTCCGATATGGATAACACCGCTTATGCTCTTTCCTTCAGTTTCCTGCTGCGGTAATCTCAGCTGCATCCCTGATCTGAATCGCTTATTCATAGATGCAAGTTTCTTAACCTGCTCCTGATCCGGATTGATCATGATAGCGCCAATTGCACCTTTTTTAAGAGCAATCTTCGCTTTCGTTAGTCCTCTGTCAGTATATTGTGGCAGATAAGTTCCTGAAATTAAATATTTGCCATTTTTCTCTTTAGGTTCACCTGACATAAATGCTACCAGTTTTCCTTCAAGAGATAAATCAACAGGATAGTCTGAATATATAGGATCATCAATTCCGTATCCAACAAATATTAGCTCAGTTTCTAAATCCATTGGAGGACATTGACCTACCAATACAAGTTCCTTGTCAGAGAACAGACTGTCAACCCCCCTGATAAGACTCAAAGTCTGGAATCCTGATCTGGATAATGAAAACTCCTGATAATAAGGATCCCCACTTTCAGAGGGTCCCTCCAATCCGATTTCAATGAATTGTTTTCTTAAGTATTCAGCTGCTAGCTTTTGACCTTTTGTTCCGGTATCTCTACCTTCGAATTCATCGGAGGCCAGTGTTAGTACTATTTCTTTTAATTCTTCCAATGTAATATTCCCAGAATATTCTTCAAGCTGGACGGATTGCGATACTCCGAAGACAGGAAGCGCCAACAAAACAAGAAAAATCAATGTTTTCATTCGAATTATTTGTGTTAAGTGATCAAAAATAAGGATATTCAAGTGCTAAAACCATAAATCACTAATAAATGAAACGACTGAATATCCTATTATTATGCCTTTGCCTACTGACAATTGGTCAATCAATGAGCTTAGCACAAAATAATCATCTTGGAATTGAGATAGTTGGGCACAGAGGAGCTTCATTTTTAGCCCCTGAAAATACACTTGCCGCTGCAAAACTTGCCTGGGAATTAGGTGCAGATGGAGTGGAGATCGATATTCATATGACGGCTGACAAGGAAATAGTTGTTATTCATGATAAATCCACATTCAGAACATGCGGTAAACGGCATCAAATTGCTGATGTTAATTACTCTGCAATAAAAGATCTGGATGCCGGTTCATTTAAGTCTCCTGAATTCGCAGGTGAACCGATCCCTCTATTAGAAGATATACTTGATGCCCTGCCAAATGGAAGAACCTTATATATTGAGATCAAAGCTTCAATAGAGATCCTTCCTGTGTTGGAAAAGCAGATTAAGAATCATCATAAGAACGAGCAATTCAGAATTATAGCTTTTGATTTTGAAACCATTGCTGAAGCAAAAGAACGTTTTCCGGATATTCCCTGTTACCATCTCAAAAGCATTGTCCTTAAGAGTAACTATAACAAGTATATTGATTCTCTGAAGGAGCATAAACTTGATGGAGCTGACTTGCGTTCTGCTACAATTACGCCAGAACTAGTTAAAGGTTTGGCTGAGGCTGGGATGCTTTGTCTTGCCTGGACAGTTGATTCTATTAATTCTTCAAAAGAGCTGATGAAATGGGGTGTGGTTGGTATTACAACCAACAGGCCCGGATATCTTATTGATAATCTGAAATAGTTAAGCTCAAATAAAAAAGTCCGATACCTGGTATCGGACTTTTTTCGGCAATAAAATATCGAAAAACAATAAAATAATTATGATAAACGATAAATATGTATTATATTTGGTCAATAAATCAGAATGAAATGAATAAGATCAGTCCTCAGAAGAAAGCTAAAAATCGTAAGACAGCACGGCTCTTATGGTCCAGAATTGCCCATTGGGTGTCAGGTTTTGTTATTGTTCTCTACACTGTAAGTATGCTGGTTGAGAAACTGAGATTTTAAAAGACTTTAACTTTAATCATATCATATATCAATTTCCTTGATTATGCCCATTGTGACAAAATTGGATTTAGTAATGGCCAGGAGAAAAATGAGTCTGACTGAGCTTTCAGGAAGAGTGAAAATTACCCTGGCAAATCTGTCAAATATTAAGAGGGGCAAAGCACGTGCAATAAGATTTACTACTCTTGAAGCTTTATGTGATGCATTGAGTTGCCAGCCGGCTGACTTAATTGAGTATAAATCCAGGCATGTACGACTGTATGAATTTGAAATTAACCTGATTGAAATGCTGAGAAATAGCAAGAAAACAGAGTAAATACGGCGTAATCAATGGTGTAAGTAAAAGACCGGATTTCAAACCGGTCTTTTTTTTTACATTTGAATATGAAATGTTTGAATATTATTCAGATTTGCCTTCTGATTTTGCTGAACATTTGTACAGCTTGTGGGCAGTCTTCTCAGTCAAAAACTGATTCACCGGATATCAAAGTTATTAATCTGGAGCAAGAGCTCCTTGAAATATCTGGTTTAGTGGTGACTGATTCTCTAATAATAGCTGTACAGGATGAAGCTGGAATGCTTTATTCTTTGAGCGACAAAGACTGGTCGATACTTGACCGTTTGGATTTTGGATTGCCAGGTGATTACGAGGCTATATGCATAAGGAATGGGAAGATATATGTTGTTGATAGCCGTGGGATTATATATGAATTAAAAAAACATAATGATGAAATAATCCTGATTAACATGTATGCTTTAAACTATCCTGAAGTAGAATATGAAGGAATATGGGTTGAGGAGTCAGGGGAATATGCCTATTTGGTTGGGAGAAAAGCTCAAAATAATAGCAAACTAGCTTATTCTGAGCGATACATTCACCTCTATTCATTTGAAAATCTTACTGAAGAAAAAAGTATTAGAATACCCGTGGAGAAGATCTGGACCTTTTATGTTGAAATGGAGCGTAGGTATCCTCTTGTTACAGCCATTGGTTCAGAGCTTCGTTTTTCTGACTTGTTACATGATGATGATTCGGGAAACTGGTTCATATTGTGTAGCAGACCTGCACTTTTGATTGAGCTCAACTCAGGAGGAGCTCTTGAAGATATTATTGAAATTGATCCGTCAATATTACCTCAACCTGAGGCAATGACATGGACCTCTGATGGAGGACTTGCTGTTGCTTCTGAAGGTGTTTTGGGCCCCGCCCGGATTATTATATTTCCACCAAGAAAAAAGTAAAACTAGGTTCTGAATAAGTAGCTGGCTTTAAAGAAAAAGCCACGCTTCATTTCAGTAAACTCAGATCCAGGTTGATAATCTCTTCCTGTCCATGTCTTTTGCTCGTACAAAGATCCATAGCCCAAATGAACCACAGTGCCAGGGATATAGGTGAATGAAGCTAATAAGTCGCTGGTCAAGGTGTTGTAGAAAGAGTTATACTCGACGATTATTCTGAAGAAAAGATACTTATTCAGCTGATATGTGTTTTTACTTCTCAATATAAGATAGTCAAAATCTTTGCTGCTGTCGGTGGCTTTATAAAAATCAGAGTAACTAATACAAAGCTCTGTTTGAAAACTTGTTAAGGCTTGATAGGTAAATTGTATACTTCCTTTATGACCGTATCCACTATATGGATTTTCTACATATCTCACAGATTCACCGAATCTGTAATCAGCCATAATAAACAGACTGGGGAGAATTTGTGACATTCCTCTAAAATGAAATGAATTGGTTCGGAACGTTTTACCAAGAAAAACCTCCGAAGAGGGATTGATGAAAGTATTAATAATACTGGAGCGATCTCCGGATAACTCAATTCCCAAACCTAAATCCTTCTCCCAAAGATTAGCATCAATCACTTGCGATAAGACGAAGAAGCTCATGGGTGAGATCTTGGTAAAAAAACTATTTTGCAAATAGAAATTGGGCTTGTAGGTAAGAAACAATCTATTAATGCCATTTCTTTGCAAGTACCCTGTTCGGGTTTCGAAATCATTTCCAAGGTGCTGAACGTCAATACTCAGATTCCTTTTTTTGTTTTGCTGCCTGTATGAAATTGTTCCAGCGATCCCTGTTCTCTGCTTTTGTGAATCATTATCGGTTGAAGCAGAACCAAATAAATGATACTCTATAGCAGATGCATCATTCAGTCTGAATCTTCCATCGAAGCCTGCAAGACGATTATATTGGTCAGGATCTTCCCTGTCGGTAAAAACAAGACCAACATAGGAGTCCTTTTTGAGGGCATATTGATATCGCCCAACAAAGAAATTTGAATACAATTTGCTGGTGTCAGCATTTGAGGAAAAGGGTTCATCCAGACTGTACAGTAAAGCCATTCTGCTTTTGGCGCTGATCTTTCCGCTCAGCTTGACTCCAATGAGAGGATTTGCGATCTGACGTGTGTGCACTACACTCTGAAAGGATCCGAATTCACTAGCCGCTGCAATATTGAAGCTTTCCTTTCCTTCCTGAAAGAAAGGTCTTTTCTCTTTATAGTAGAGGGAGTACCGTTGATTTTCTTCAATTTGACCTGCATCAGCTTCAACCTGACTAAAATCAGGATTATAAGTTAAGTCTAAACTTAACTGAGATGTGAGTCCGATTTTACTGGTCAAACTGAGTTCAGGTTTATTCCTTGTAAGACCCAATTTGCCTTCTTTTTGCTCTGATATCCTTGAATAAGTAACAGCTGGAAGCAATTCAAGTAAAGTATAATGCTTGATACCAGAAAGTTCAAATGGAAGCATTTGGGTTAGGAAATTCATTCCCTGTCTGGGATCAAGAGCAGGGTAAGTACCATTAATGCTGAGATGATGAATCCTTCGCTCAATGATCATACCCATTGTAACAGTTTCAGATCTTTTGTATCGAAGGCTTTTAAATGGAATCTTAATTTCCACCTGATAGCCCGACTCAGTTAATAGTCCTTTGGAATAGAAAATGAAATCAGCTCCGGTATCCTCATTATTAGAAGATGCACGACTATCCATCTGAATACCCAAAGGATTAGCATAGAATGCATACAGGCTTTGCTGATCATTAAAAGGATCAAGATTGATGCAAACCCAGTCTTCTATTCGGATCTGATCACGAGCTGCCATCGTTGCCTTAATGTTCTCAGGATTAGGGTCAAAACATTTGAATCCAAAGAGTAAATTCTCAGCGTTATATGCCAGATAGATTTCAGTTTTGTAGGGCATGTCTTTCCCGTATTCTGGAAAGTATGATTTAAACTTGTCTGCCAACATTGCCCCGGACCAAAAGCTTTCATCAAGATTTCCGTCCAGAATGATTGCTTCACTTGTTTGTTTCGGAGAATAAGTAGTTTGAGCAGATGTGCTTAAGGAGAAGGTAAGCAGGAAAGTTGCTAAAATAATATTTCGAGTCATTTCTAATTCAAAAATTGAAAAGTAATGATACTGAACTATTCAGAGATGTAATATGATTTAAAACATATTGAATAAGGAATAGATAAGAACCATGAACCTAACAATGTCCATGACAAGAAAATTAGGTCTACATTTTTAATTTCTTCTCTATCTCTTCAATGTATATTCTGAAACGCTTATCGGTTTCTACCAGGTTGTTGACAGTTTTACAAGCGTGTAATACCGTTGCATGATCCTTGCCTCCGATTTGTGATCCAATTGTAGCCAGAGATGATTTTGTCAGATTCTTAGAAAAGAACATAGCAATTTGTCTTGCCTGAACAATTTCTCTTTTTCTGGTCTTTGAATGCATGATATCAATTGGAATACTGAAATAGTCACTGACTATCTTTTGAATATAATCAATAGACAATTCACGAGTAGTATTTTTAACCAGCTTATCAATCATTTCTCGCACAAGGTCCAGCGTTATTTCCTTTTTGTTGAGAGTAGATTGGGCAAGCAGGGATACCAGAGCACCTTCAAGTTCTCTAACATTGTTGCTGATTTGTGAAGCAATGTATTCAAGAATTTCTGTATCCATGTGGATGCCATCATTATAAACCTTTTTGTGCAGAATAGCCACACGGGTTTCAAAATCAGGTACCTGAAGATCAGCAGAAAGTCCCCATTTAAACCTGCTCAGTAACCTTTGCTCCATTCCTTTCAATTCAACAGGAGGCTTATCAGATGTTAAAATCAGTTGTTTACCTGATTGATGCAAATGATTGAAAATATGAAAGAATGTGTCCTGGGTTTTCTCCTTACCGGCAAATTCCTGCACATCATCTATGATTAATACATCAATCATTTGATAGAAATGAAGAAAATCATTCCGGTTATTATTTCTGGTAGCTTCTACAAATTGCGTCTGGAATTTGTTCGAATTAACAAACAGAACAATTTTTTCGGGATATTTCTCCTTTACTTCAATACCAATAGCCTGTGCTAGATGGGTTTTGCCTAATCCTGACCCTCCATAAATTAGGAGAGGATTAAAAGCTGTTCCTCCCGGATTCTGTGCAACTGCAAAACCTGCAGAACGAGCCAAACGATTACAATCACCTTCAATAAAATTTGAGAAAGAATAATCTGGGTTCAGCTGGGGATCAACATGTAACTTTTTGATGCCCGGTATAATAAACGGATTCCTGATGGTCCTTTCATCCTCATCCAAAGGCATAGACAAAGGCTTGTTTTTTAAGCTGGTTTTTGCTTTCGTCGGGAGTTTTATTGTGTAAGGCTTTGTATCAGAATATCCGTTGTTCTCCATTACTACACTGTACTCTAGTTTGGCTTCTGTGCCAAGTTCCATTCGGATAGTTTTACTCAGGATAGTTATGTATTGTTCTTCCAGATATTCATAAAAGAATGTTGATGGAACTTGAATGGTGAGAACCTCATTTTCGATCTTAAGCGGAACGATAGGTTCAAACCAAGTTTTAAAACTCATTGCGGGTACGTTATCTTTAATGATTAACAGACAGCGTTTCCATACATCAACATGGTTTGACTTCATCAGCACTGGTAATTAATAAGTTATACAAAGGGTTTGGGACATGCAAGTTGGTGAAAAAAATCTTAAAAAAAAACGTGAAACAGATTGAATCTTTCATAAAAACTCTATGACCTTAGTAGTCAGTTAAATAAAATTTCAAGTTATGCAAAATTCGTAACATGCTGATTATCAGATATGAATTTTAAAACGCTTGATATAGAATACATTAATAAAGTGTGAGAAGGATAACGCTACAGCTGCAGGATTAACATTAAAGTGATATATTTTGCCATTTTCCATCGATCCAGGCGTAGATGGCCACATCAGGATAAGTGGATACAAGCTTACTAAAGCTTCTGCGTGCTTTATCAAAGTTTCGCGTGACTATCGGATAATAATAGAAATGCTTGCCAACCTGAATAAAACTCAACTTCTTATAAGTTTTGTACAACTCGTGATCTGGCAAAAGAGGAACCAGATTATTATATATACATACATAATACTCCAGATCTATATCGCTTGCTACAGCACTTAAAAATTCCTGATTGTCGGTGGTGATAATAGTTTTTCCCCTGTCAATGGCTGAGACCCTAATATATCTCTTAGGATTGAGCTTAATGTCAAGCAATAAGTCATTCAATGATCGGCTAACATTTTCAATGGTATAGTATAATGAATCACTCTGAAGTAGTTTTCCTAAACTTCCTTCACCTGCATTTGTCATCTGAATAATTTGGTTTACATCTTGAAGAACGTCGACGAATTGTTCCACCGCAATTCTAAGCGGTACCTTATTTAATGAATCTGTAAAGGACCCGATGTTAAGAATAGATAACTGTAATTCAGCTGTTCGATTAACAAGATTCTGTGTGAGGCTATCCAGATTACTTAAAACATAACTGAGCTTACCAGATTCTGATTTGACATAGTTTTCCAGAAAGACAGACGTTTGTTCTACGTTCTTTAATGTCTGGGTAACTATTTCAAAACTTTGCGAGAGATTAGATCTGTTTTGCTGATCAAAAACCAAATGTAAAGATACCAGAACCGAGTCCATAGATGCCATCAAATCTTCAGCTTTGCGCTTCAAGGGCAACATCTGAGTATTAACCTGATCTTTTAAATCACCTTCAATGATCCCAATAAGTGTATCCCCATAGGGAATCAGTACAGTATCTTCAACCATGATTAGTTCAATACCTTTCGTTCCCATCAAATCAGTACTGATGATTTTAACTTCAGTTCCTATGGGTAATTCCAGTGCTTCGTATGTAATAGCAAATTTCACAAGCACAGGAGACTCAAAATCTTCACCAAGCGAAATGTCACGTACTTCACCTACTTTGAAGCCTTTTACCATGACAGGACTACTAACCATCAGTGAGCCAATTCTTTCATATTTAGCAAAGAAGACCTTTTCAGGTTTTAGGAAATTCTTGCCTTTTAAAAAATTGATACCCCAGACAAGTACAAATATGCTTATTGCGAATAAAAGACCAATTCTTATCAGACGTCCGGTTTTCATAACAGGAAATTAATGAATTTTCTTGTCTTCTTCAATGGCTTGCGTCAGAGGAATCTTTTTTCCTGATTTAAAGCCTACGATAAATGCTCCCGGGAATTTTGAGAGAATTTGTTTTCTTAAGTTAAGAGCTTGAGAATAAGATGATACTGATTTTGTCATATATTTATAATAGCCATCTAAGCGTAACATCTCATAGTTGGTATAACCCTTAAGTTCTCTGGCTGAGCTTGCAATCTCCTTCTGGGTAGCCAATAATTGAACGCGAAAATGCAGATCAGGTTTTGAGTAAGAGATCTGAACCTTTTTCGCAGACTCTGTCTTTTTCTCCGCCACAGGTTTTTTCTCAGATACTGCGGCATCATTGGTGACTTCTTCAGACAGTGATATTTCATCTGCAATGACAATCTCATTTGTTGTGCGATCGTCGATTTCTTTTTTGTAATCTCTGAAGGCACGATAAATTCCAGATGCAATTAAATCCTGACCATAATCTGTCATTAGAAAAGCTTCTTCCTCTGCATCGCTAATAAATCCACATTCTACCAGTACACTCGGCATAGTGGTTTTCCATAATACCAATAATCCACCGGCATGAACTCCTCGGTCTCTTCGTTTTGCTTTTGTCCGGAATTGATCTTGCATTTTTGAAGCAAATTCCAGGCTTTGATTTTGGTAAGCCCACTGCATTGTAGAAAAGAAAATCTTAGATACGGTTGAGTTAGGATCGTAACCTTTATACTTTGCAGTATAATCATCCTCCAGAAGAATAACTTCATTTTCAGCTTTAACTAACTGAAGATTATTGTCATTCTTAGTCACCCCCATAACAAAGGTCATTGTGCCACTGGCCCGGCCTGACGGAATACTATTTATATGTATTGAAATAAATAAATCAGCATTATTCCGATTAGCAATATCTGCCCTTACATCAAGATCAACAAATACATCAGTCTTTCGGGTATATATCACCCGAACATCATCAATGAGGCTTTCTATATAATAGCCTGCTTTTTTCGCAATCGCCAATGCAATATTTTTTTCATAGCTCTTTTTACCTACAGCCCCAGGATCTTTCCCACCATGACCAGCATCAATTACTACAGTGAATACATCGTCCCCTGAAGATTGAGCATTAAGCTGAATTGGAACGATTACTAAAAAAAGAATGAAACATATCACGCTCATTCTGTTGATTACAACCGTCTCAAGACAATTGCTGAACGATTTAAACGTTGACATATTGACATTTCTACAATCTTGTGTCATTTTTAAGTAGCTTTGAGTGCCGTATTTTATGGTCTTTTACAGCATTGAATCAAATAGCAAAAATACTAAAAATATTACTTTCATCGGGGCTTTTTGTCCTGACTGCCTATACTAGTTATGCACAGGGTGAAGTAGAGATCCCTGACACCAGTAGACTGCTAGTTGAAGTGACTCAGCCTGATACTATTCAAACGAAGGATGACCCAAAAGATTATCTGGATGCCATTGTTGATTACAATGCCTCCGATTCAATAAACATGTCTTTTAAGGATAGTAAAATTCGGCTTTATGGTGATGCCAGCGTCGTTTACAAGGATTTTGACCTGAAGGCTGCCTATATTGAGATCAGCATAGACAAAAAAGAAGTTTATGCCCGGGGAGTTGCTGATAGTAGTGGGGTGTTGACAGGTAAACCCAAATTTACTCAGGATGAAGAGGAATATGATGCTACTGAACTTAAATATAATTTTGAGTCACAGAAAGCCTGGGTGACAGATGTGATCACAAAACAGGAAGAGAATGCCTTGCTGCACAGTTCCATCTCTAAAAGGTTTCCGGATGGTACACTGAATATCAAAGATGGTAAGTTTACAACTTGTGATGCAGATCATCCGCATTTCTATTTTGCTATTACCAAAGGGAAAATGGTACCGGAGAAAAGTACTGTCGCCGGACCGGCATATCTTGTTGTGGAAGATATACCTCTATACTTTATAGGCCTTCCTTTCGGATATTTCCCTCAAAAAAGGCAAAAAACATCGGGTTTGGTTATGCCGCAGTATGGATATGAACCTAACAGGGGTTATTACCTGAGAAACGGTGGCTGGTTTTTTTCTCTCAATGATAATTTTGATTTAAAACTGACAGGTGATATTTACTCTAAGGGTAGTTGGAAAGGTGGAGCACTTACCAATTATGCAAAAAGATATAAATTCAGAGGTAATTTTGATTTCTCGTATGCTAAGAATGCTACCGGGGAAAGGTCTTTGCGAGATATTGATCCTACAGCATACAAAGTGACGAATGATTTTCGTGTGCGATGGAGCCACAATCAGGATGCAAAAGCCCATCCTTATCGAACTTTTAATGCTAGTGTGAATCTCTCAAGCAGTTCGTTTGATAAGTACAACAGTAATATTAATAACACAGCGGCCATACTCACGAATCAAAAATCTTCATCTATCTCTTATGCTAGAAAATTTCCGAATCGTCTCTTTAATTTTACTGCAAAAGTCGGACATACACAAAACAGCCGTGACAGTTCTGTAGTACTCAATTTGCCAACTGCATCATTTACCGTTGGGAGATTCTATCCTTTCAAAAGAAAAAATCCTGTTGGAAAACAGAAATGGTATGAGAAAATTGATATGCGATATTCATCCAGCCTGGAGAACAAGGTGTATGCGCACGAAAATCAATTATTTACAAAGGATATTGCTGATAGTCTTCCCTCTGTACTGAACAATATGAGAAGTGGTTTTAAACATAGTATCCCGATGACGGCTTCTTTTAAGTTGATTCCGCACATGACTCTGACACCATCTTTGAAGTATCAGGGATTATTATACTTCTATTCTACAACCAAGGAATGGGATCCTGATGAAGAGGAAATTATCGAGTCCAGAATGAATCAGCTTCAGTATGTCCAGGCCTTGTCTCCCAATATAAGTCTGACTTACAATCCTCAGATTTACGGATTTTATGATTTTAAGAGGGGTAAGGTGAAGGTTATACGCCATGTTGCTAAGCCTTCATTATCCTTTAGCTACAGGCCAGATCTAGGCTATGATGATTCGATGTATTATGATACAGTTCAGACTAATGCAAGTGGCAGAACCAGTAGGTATTCTACGTTTGAGGATGGTTTATACAATCTTCCTTCAGTGGCAGGCCAGTATGGTACGGTATCTTTCAGTCTGGGTAATAATTTGGAAATGAAAGTTGTGGATCCTACTGATACCACGGGACAATTAAAAAAAGTAAAGCTTATTGAGAGTCTGAATATCAATACCTCCTACAATATTTTTTCTGATTCAATGAAGTTGGCTCCGTTGCGCTTATCCGCGCGAACGAAAATTCTTAACAACTTTAACATTAATTTCAGCAGTACTTTTGATCCCTATGCATGGATTGAGGAGCAGGATGGATCTACGTTTAGTCAGCATAAGATTGACAAATACTTAATCACTGAAAGTGGCCTTCCTGCACGTCTGACTAATGCCAGTATGTCTGTTGATTTCTCCTTGCCTTTCAGAAAAACATCAGGAAGTGGGGGTGGGGCAACTGAGAAATTCTACGAAGATATGGGAGTGAGTTACGGTTTGCCATGGGATGTCAGATTTGGTTACAGTTTAAGGTATGATAATTTCAACCCGTATACAGAGAGTAAACTTACTCAGACATTGAGATTCTCCGGAAATGTACAATTTAGTCCCAAGTGGAGTCTTCGCTACTCTTCTGGTTACGATTTTGTCGGCAATGAGTTTACTTACACAAGTCTTACGGTAAACAGGGACTTGCATTGTTGGCAAATGAGCTTTACAATTATTCCATTTGGCTCCAGAAAAAGCTATTCTTTTATGATAAATGTTAAAGCGAACCTATTTAAGGATGTGAAATATCGTAAGGAAAAGAGCTGGTATGACAATGCTGATTTTTTCAATTAGTCACCATGTAGAATTAAATATATACGGATGAACCGAGCATAACAAAAGGAAAGATATTTTAACACACGTGGATGATTGTTTTTGTTGTGCGAGCTCCATCAGACAAATAAAATTAAATATTAACGGATGAAAACAATTATTTCAAGCGATCAGGCACCTGCAGCAGTTGGTCCTTACAGTCAGGCAGTTGAGGCAAATGGCTTTCTGTTTATTTCAGGTCAGATTCCAATAGACCCATCTACAGGATTGGTTGTAGAAGGTGATATTTCCATTCAAACTGAGCAGGTTATGGAGAATATTGGTGCAATTTTAGATGAGGCTGGCTACAGTTATAAAGATGTAGTGAAGTGTACATGCCTTCTGGAGGATATGGAGAATTTCAAAGCGATGAATACTGTATATAGTAAGTATTTTATCACAGAACAACCTGCAAGGGCGGCCTTTGGAGTTGTAAAACTGCCTTTGGGTGTTATGATTGAAATAGAAGCTATTGCAGCAAAAGCATAAAAAAAGCCTACCCATATGGGCAGGCCTTTTTAAACTATATCAAGAATAATTGTTATTCAGCGCAAACTTCAAAACTAATTTCAGTTTTGATGTCTTTATACAACTTTATACTAGCTGTATAGCTCCCTACTTCTTTGACAGCTTCCTCATTCATACTGATGTTTTTACGGTCGATTTCATAACCTTTACCGTTCAGTACTTCTGCTATCTGTATGGTATTCACTGATCCGAAAATTTTTCCTGTAGTAGAAGTTTTTGCTCCAATCTTCAGTTCCAATTTAGATAATGTAGCGGCCAATGCTTCAGCATCTTTCCGAAGTTGCTCTTCTTTATGAGATTGCTGACGCAATTTTTCTGCATGATTTTTCTTGGCAGAAGGACTGGCAATGATGCCCAATTTTTTTGGGATAAGGAAATTACGTCCATAACCGTTTTTAACAGTTATAATGTCATCCTTATGGCCCAGCTTTGCTACGTCTTGTTTTAGTATAATTTCCATGATTTTGTCCTCCTTGTTTACTTCATCAAATCGGTTACATATGGCAACAAGGCAAGGTGACGGGCACGCTTGATTGCAGTTGCAATTTTTCTCTGAAACTTCAGAGAAGTTCCTGTTAGCCGGCGAGGTAAAATTTTACCTTGCTCATTGAGAAAACGCTTCAGAAAGCTAGGATCCTTATAATCAATGTACTTAATGTTATTCCTGCGAAAACGACAGTACTTCTTTTTCTTTATCTCAACAGTTGGTGGGGCGAGATATCTGATTTCTCCTGAGTTTGTAGCCATGACTAGTTCTCCTCCTTTTCAGTTACTTTTTGTTCGGCCATTTTTTTACGACGCTTAATGGAATATTCAATCGCAAATCTTTCCATCTTCATGGTTAAGAATCTGATAATACGCTCATCACGGCGAAATTCAGTTTCCATGCGATTAATAAATTCACCCTCACATTTGAATTCGATCAAATGATAGAAACCAGTGGATTTCTTCTGGATGGGATAGGCCAGCTTACGTAGGCCCCAGTTGTCCTCGTGGACAATCTCAGCTCCATTCTCCTTGAGAAAGGCTGAGAACTTCTTGACCGCTTCCTTCATCTGATCTTCAGACAAAACGGGAGTTATAATGAAAACGGTCTCATACTGATTCAACATACTTTTCTAATTTATTGATTGAGAATTATTTTGGCCTGCAAAGATAGCGAATACTTCTTTCTAATCAAATAATTAGAATGTTTTATTGAAGCTCCTCGCGGCAAGCCGCGAGGAATCTTCGATTGATTGTATATTTTTTTTGTGCTCGCTTACCCCGCCACAAGCAGCAGGGAATGCGCTCGCGTAATTCATAAGTTTATTGTAAGCATTGATATTTTTTTTAAATGCTTTTACCATTTTTTTACCTTTGCTTACGATAAATCGGCATATGCATGGAAAATTATGTGGTTTCGGCCCGGAAATACAGGCCTGATAGTTTTGAAACGGTTGTTGGACAGCCTTCTATTACCAAAACTCTCAAGAACGCGATAAAACTAAATCAACTGGCTCACGCTTATTTGTTTTGCGGACCAAGAGGAGTGGGAAAAACAACCTGTGCCAGAATATTTGCAAAAACTATAAATTGTCAGCAAATTGAGGGAAACACAGAGGCCTGTGGGAACTGTGAATCATGTCAGTCTTTCATTCAGAATCGTTCTTTTACAATTCATGAACTGGATGCGGCATCAAATAATCATGTTGACGATATACGTAATCTCATTGATCAGGTTAGAATACCACCACAAGTTGGTAAATACAGCATATATATAATTGATGAGGTTCATATGTTATCGCAACAGGCATTTAATGCTTTTCTGAAAACATTGGAAGAACCTCCTGCACATGCAATCTTTATACTGGCTACAACAGAAAAACATAAAATTCTTCCGACAATTTTGTCAAGATGTCAAATATTTGATTTTAACCGGATCAATGTTTCTGATATCATGGAACACCTTTCTGAAGTTGCTGTAAAGGAAAAGGTTAATGCAGATGATGCAGCCTTAAATATCATTGCCCAAAAGGCTGACGGATCAATGAGAGATGCTCTGTCTATATTTGACCAGGTTGTTTCTTTCAGTGGTCAGAATGTTGATTACCATACGGTTGTTGCTAACTTGAATGTCTTAGACTACGAGTATTATTTTGTACTGACAGATGCTTTCCTTATTGGGAACTATCAGTCTTCTCTGATTACATATAATGATATTCTAAATAAAGGCTTTGACTCCCATAATTTCATTAATGGATTAGGATCGCATTTCAGAAATTTATTAGTTTCAAGAGATGCTGAAACTATACAACTAATGGAACTGAGTGGCGAAATTGCTGATAAATACCTGCTTGGAGCAAAAAAATGCACAGTTGACTGGTTATTTAAGGGCTTGAGTATTATTAATGCTTGTGACATAAGTTATAAACAAGCAAAAGATCCCAGACTACATATTGAAATTGCTCTGCTGAAACTGGCTAATCTTTCGGGTCATGTTCAGTCTTCTGCTACACCTGCCATTGTGCCGGAAAAATTGCCTGAAAAATCTGCAGTAGAAAAGAAAGCGCCTATATCAGAGAGTGTAGGGGAAAAAGTTGTACATGGTAATTCCGTTTCATCTATTGATAATGAAGATGATAATAAAGATGATAATGAAAATGAGAATTCAGCCGTGGATACTGTTGAAAAACCAAAATCTTCAGAGCCTGCAGCAACATATGCTAAAGCTCCAATTGATAATGGATTGAAAACGGGAACCCGAATCAGCGACTTTCTTAAAAAGAATAATCCTTCGGATGACTCAAATTCCGAATCAGAAAAGCCAATTGAGGATAGTCCCGTTGAATTGCTTGATTGTACAAATGAACAGATTTTAGTGTTGTGGAAAGAATTTGCTGAAAGTATTAAAATTGAGCAACCACGTTTGTTTAATACTCTCACAAGTCAATTGCCAGAGCTCCAGGATAATATGGTTCTTGTGCATTCGAATAATCCTTTGCAGCTTAAAGCATTAAAAAGTATCCATTTTGAGATTGAAGGTTTTCTTAAGCAAAAAACTGGAAATGATAAATTACAACTTCAGCACGAGATGAAAGACCATCCGGGAGGAGAAAAAAAATTATATACTCAGGAAGATAAGTATAGGCATTTACAGCAAAAGAACCCTGACCTGGATCTGTTTAAACAGACATTTAAACTTGATCATGAATAGACTAGCATGACAAAAGAGCAGACAATGTACTTGGATCAATATTTGATCAAAACATCAAAATAAAATAAAGACCATGGCGGTTATAGATAATATACTCAAAGGACTTTTCGGAAATAAGGCTGAAAAAGACTACAAAGAGGCGCTACCTATTGTAATAAAAGTAAATGAAGTCACTAAGGAATTGATAGACCTTAGTAATGATGAATTAAGGGAACGAACGATTGCATTACGGAAAAGGGTTCAGGACTATTACAAAGGTGAAGAGGAAGAGATTCGTGACATTAAAGCTAAAATTGAAGCTGAAGAGATTCCGATCAGTGAGAGGGAGAAGGCTTTTGGGCAAGTTGATAAACTTGAGCAAACAATCACTGATAAGATTGAGGAGATTCTGAGTGAAGTGGCACACATCGCCTTTGCAATCGTGAAGGATACGGCCCGCCGTTTTGTGGAGAATGAAGAAATTGAAGTTACTGCAAGTGATTTTGATCGCGATCTGGCAGCTACACGTGAGGATATAATTATTAAAGGGGATAAAGCCCTGTATCATAACTCCTGGCTTGCAGGAGGTAACATGATAACCTGGGATATGATTCATTATGATGTGCAGTTGATTGGTGGATTAACTCTGCATAATGGTAAAATCGCTGAGATGGCAACAGGAGAGGGTAAGACCCTGGTTGCAACACTGCCGGTTTTCCTTAATGCTTTACCAGGGAAAGGGGTACATATTGTTACGGTGAACAATTACCTGGCTAAACGTGATGCTGAATGGATGGGAACCATATTTGAGTTTCATGGCATGTCAGTCGACTGTATCGATAAGCATGATCCGAACTCAGAAGCGCGCAGAAAAGCTTATCGTGCCGATGTAACATATGGAACAAATAATGAATTTGGTTTTGACTATTTGCGTGATAATATGGCTATTAGCCCGGGTGACCTGGTGCAAAGAGCTCATAACTTCACAATAGTTGATGAGGTAGACTCAGTTTTGGTTGATGATGCACGAACCCCGCTGATTATATCTGGTCCGGTGGCAAAGGGTGAAGATCAGCTTTTTGCAGAGTTAAAGCCAAGAGTGGTTAAGCTGTACAGCGCACAGAAGCGTTTAGTTAACGAGGTGTTTTCTCAGGCAAAAAAACTAATATCCGAAGGGAAAGATCAGGAAGGTGGCAAGTTATTACTGAGAGCGAATAAAGGTTTGCCTAAAACGAAATCCATTATAAAATTTCTCAGTGAAGAAGGGATGAAGAGTCTCATGCGTAAAACTGAGAATCACTATATGCAGGAGAATTCTAAAAACATGCATATAGTTACATCTGACTTGTATTTTATCATTGATGAAAAGAACCACTCAGTTGAATTAACTGATAAGGGAATCGATATGATTACTGCATCAGGGGAAGATTCAGAGTTTTTTGTCCTGCCGGATATTGGAAGTGTCATTGCTGATATCGAAAAGGAAAATTATAATGAAGAAGAAAAAGTAAAGCTGAAGGATACACTTATACGTGATTTCTCAATTAAGTCAGAACGTGTACATACAGTTAATCAGCTCGTTAAGGCATATACTCTTTTTGAGATTGATGTTGAGTATGTCGTTATGGACAATAAGGTGAAAATCGTTGATGAGCAGACAGGACGGATAATGGAAGGTCGTAGATACTCCGACGGTTTACATCAGGCAATAGAAGCTAAAGAGAATGTAAAGGTTGAGGCTGCTACCCAGACATTTGCTACAATTACTCTTCAGAATTATTTTAGAATGTATAATAAGCTTGCCGGGATGACTGGTACTGCTGAAACTGAAGCTGGAGAATTGTGGGATATCTATAAACTGGATGTGGTTGTTACGCCAACCAATCGTCCAATAGTTAGAGATGACCGGGAAGACTTAGTATATAAAACTAAACGGGAGAAGTATAATGCTGTAGGTGATGAAATTGTTAAACTCGTTGCAGAGGGCAGAGCTATTCTTGTGGGTACAACATCAGTTGAAATATCAGAGTTGCTGAGTAGAATGTTGAAAATTAAGGGTGTCACTCATAATGTTCTGAATGCCAAATTACACCAGCGTGAGGCTGATATTGTTGCAGGAGCAGGACAACCTGGTGCGGTTACAATTGCAACCAATATGGCGGGTAGGGGAACTGATATTAAATTACATCCGGATGTGAAAGCTGCTGGAGGTCTTTCTATTCTCGGAACTGAACGCCATGAATCACGACGTGTTGACAGGCAGTTGAGAGGTCGGTCTGGCCGGCAGGGAGATCCTGGATCATCTCAGTTTTTCGTTTCTCTTGAAGATGACCTGATGCGTTTGTTTGGTTCAGACAGGGTGTCTAAATTAATGGACCGAATGGGATTAAAAGATGGGGAAGTGATTCAACACTCCATGATTAGTAAGTCTATTGAACGTGCCCAGAAGAAGGTAGAAGAGAATAACTTCGGGATTCGAAAGCGCCTTCTTGAATATGACGATGTAATGAATAATCAACGTGAAGTTGTTTACAGTCGTCGACGTCATGCTCTGCATGGTGAACGTATTGAAATGGATATCGCCAACATGATGTTTGAGTTGTGCGAAACATTGGTTAATGAATTTCGTGAGGTAGAAGATTTTGAAGGTTTTAAACTCGACCTGATACGCTTTCTGGCTATTGACTGTCCTGTTGATGAAGAAGAGTTCCTGCAAGGAAAGATTGAAGATCTCGTAGAACAAATATACCAAAAGGTGCTGGCAACTTTTGAAAGTAAAAATGCCCAGATGGCTGAGGCAGCATGGCCGGTAATTAAGGATGTTTATGAGAAAGCATCTCATCAATATGTAAATATACTGGTGCCAATTACCGATGGTCAGAAAACCATGCAGATAAATGCAAATCTGAAAAAAGCATATGAAAGTCGAAACAGGGAATTGGTTAAATCATTTGAGAAATCTACTGCCCTGGTAACAATCGATGATTCATGGAAAGAGCATCTCAGAGAGATGGATGAACTAAAGCAATCTGTTCAGAATGCTTCATATGAGCAAAAAGATCCTCTCCTGATATATAAACTTGAGTCTTTCGAATTGTTCAAAAGTATGATGGACAAAGTGAACAAAGAAGTTGTATCCTTATTGATGAAAGGACATATTCCTATTCAGGATCCTGACCAGGTACGCGAGGCGCAAAGTCAACAAAAACTGGATATGAGTAAGTACCAGACCAGTAAAACTGATGTTGATGGATATGGTCCCTCAAGCACAACAACTGGTAAGGATGGTGCTCCTCAAAGACCAAAGAAAGTTCAACCGATAAGAGTCGAGAAAAAAGTTGGAAGAAATGATCCTTGCCCATGCGGAAGCGGCAAAAAATATAAACAATGTCATGGGGCAGGAGGAGCACAGGCCTCTGCCTGATTTTAGAGCTTCCTAACTACATGAAGGATTTCATTTCCGAGACTATTTTCTCATACAAGGCTTTGCTGGCCGGTACAAGAGGTAGTCTTATGTAGTTGTCAATTAGATTTATATGAGATAATGCTGCTTTGATTCCTGCCGGACTTCCTTCACTGAAGATCAGCTTTATCATAGGAAGAATCTGATAATGAATTTCCTTACTTACATCAAACTGGTTCTTACGAGCTTGTCTCACTATCTCACTCATTTGATAGGGAAGGGCATTGGCAATTACCGAGATAACACCATCAGCTCCTATTGAAAGCATTGGAAGTGTAAGAGCATCATCACCTGAAATAACCATGAAAGCTTGCGGCTTTTTAGAAATGATTTCCATAATGGCTTCCATGTCGCCTGATGCTTCTTTTGTAGCTGCAATATTTGAGTAAGCATTTGCTAACTTAAGAGTTGTTGATGGGCTGATTGTCGATCCGGTTCTTCCAGGCACATTATAAATTATCACCGGCACAGGCGAAGCTGCAGCAATAGCTGAGAAATGTTCAAATATACCTTCCTGACTTGGTTTGTTGTAGTATGGACTCACAGATAATAATGCGCTGATATTCTTAAAATCCTGATCATGAATTTGTTTAACAACAGCGCCTGTGTTGTTTCCTCCAATTCCCAGAACAAGAGGTAATCTGCCACGGTTTACTTCACTAATCTTTGCAATAACAGCCTTCTTTTCAGCTGTATCTAATACTACCGATTCACCTGTTGTACCCATAACAACAAGGTAGTCAGCCTGACCTGCAATTACATGCTGGGTGACTTTTTCGAGAGCATCGAAATCTATTTCTTTGTCTAAGTTAAATGGAGTCACTAATGCAACACCAGTGCCTCTTAAAAATGAATGATCCATATCAGAATAGTCTATAATCATTTGTGTGTGAATCGGCTTTATTAGTTGAATCCTGATCAAGCTTTGCCATGTAAATAAGTAAATTCCTGGTCAGAGCGGCAAGATCAGCATCCTGCTCCAAAGTGATTCTAAAGTCAATAAATGGCAATTCAGGATGATCATGACCTGCATACATTCTGGCCCGTGTTGATAATAGTATTGTGTCCAGTTCAAAACTTGCCCCCAAGCCAATTCTGAAAATCAGATCAAAATCAGAAGATATAAAAGGAGCAAACACCTTTTTCTTTGGAACCCCCATGAAAGTATAATCATTTATACAGATCAGAGTAAGAATAGCTCCTGGAAATAGCTTCTCATAATCGTAATGGTTTACAATATCTTGTTTCTTGTCAATGATTAAAAGAATTCTATAATTACACTCCTCCCTCCGAAGCTGAGCATAGAAATCTGACAAAATCTCAAGTGTATGCTGATCATGGCACCGTGCAATAATCCCTATTGTAACAGCATTATTAAGAGAAATAAAACTCCGGTTCTTACGCTGCTTCATATGCGCTTTTTGTCCGGGCCTCAGAATAATCGATTGTTGTATACTGGTTTTAATACTCACACTACAAACTTATAAATTTTTATATTCTATCAATTCCAGAAAAGAAGACTCCGTAAGAATAGCTATACCTAATTGAGTCGCTTTTTCTAATTTGCTTGGTCCCATATTGTCCCCAGCCACCACATAGGCAGTCTTTTTTGAAATGGATCCGCTTGTTCGTCCGCCGTTTTTTTCAATCAATTCTTTTATCTCATTTCTGCTTAGCAGATGAAATACTCCGGATACAACAATGGATTTGCCTTTTAAGATGTTTGAAGATAAAGCCTCATCTGCTTCCGATTCCATACTCAGACCGCTGTCAGCAAGCCTGTTGATGAGATTAATGTTATCAGGATCAGATAAATGATTGATCAGGCTATCAGCAATCCTTTCGCCAACTTCTTCAATCTCCATTAATGATTCTTTATCTGATTCAATCAAGTTCTGCATATTTGGAAGAGCCTTGGCAATTTTTCGCGCTACAGTCTCTCCTACAAAACGAATACCCAGGGCAAATAGTACTCTTTCAAAAGGTACTTCAAGTGATTTGTGTATAGATTCAAGAAGTTTATCAGTAGACTTCTCTCCCATTCGGGGTAAGTGGATAAGATCTTCCCTTTTCAGACAATAGAGATCACCTGGGTCTTTAAGCAAGGACTGATCGAATAGTAATTCAACAGTTTCCTGACCTAAACCATCAATATTCATTGCTTTTCTGGCAATAAAATGCTCAATCTTACCCTTTATCTGTGGTGGACAGTTTGTGCTATTCGGGCAAAAATGCTTTGCCTCACCCTCAATTCTGTTAAGATCACTTTCACACTCAGGACATTGATTAATAAACTGCACCGGCTTTGCTAAGGGATGCCGTTTATCCTGCTTCACTCCCACAATCTTAGGAATTATCTCACCCCCCTTTTCTATCATTACCACATCTCCATAATGCAAATCCAGTAAACGAATCTGATCTTCATTATGAATTGAGGCTCTTTTTACCGTTGTTCCTGCTAAAAAAACAGGTGTCAAATTTGCTACAGGTGTAATAGCCCCTGTTCTCCCAACCTGAAAATCCACTGATTCAAGAACAGTTTCTGTCTGATCAGCAGGGAATTTATAAGCTATGGCCCATCGGGGTGATTTTGCTGTATATCCTAATTCGTCCTGAATATCTAGTTCATTCACTTTAATTACCACTCCATCAATTTCATAGGGTAAATCAGATTTTGCCAGCTCCCAATGATCAAGAAAAGCAAAGAGCTCATCGAGTGTATTGACTTCTTTAATGTGCCTGGATACTTTAAATCCCCATTTTGATGCAGCCATCATGTTACCCAGATGAGTGTTTTCAGGTAATGAATCACCTGCCAAATAATATAGGTAACAGTCTAAAGGCCGTTTTGCAACCAGCGAAGAGTTTTGCATTTTTAAAGTACCAGATGCTGCATTCCGGGGATTTGCAAATGAAGCTTCTCCTTTTTGGAGCCTTTCTTTATTCATCTGATTAAAACCTTCATGTGGTAATAATATTTCACCCCTGATCTCAAACTGGTCAGGAATATCATCACCTGACAATACTAAAGGAATACTCCTGATTGTCTTAACATTTGATGTAACATCATCCCCACGCACACCATCTCCTCTGGTTACTGCATGTTGCAAACGTTTATTTTTATAACTGAGATTTATTGCAACCCCATCAAATTTCAATTCGCAGACATAAGAGAAGTTCTGATCTGTCAAGCGTCTGATCCGCTGATCAAAATCCGAAACTTCCTCCTTTGAATAACAATTCCCTAATGAAAGCATTGAAATCTGATGCTCTCTTTGTTCAAAATCCTGGCTCAAATCGCTCCCAACGCGTTGTGAGGGCGATAAAGGATCAAAAAATTCAGGATGTTGAACTTCTAGCTTATCCAGCTGACTGAGCATCATGTCAAATTCATAATCAGAAATAATAGGCTCATTCAGAACGTAATATCTGTGATTGTGATCTTCAATTTCCTTACGAAGTTTAGCTATCAGTTCAGCTGTTGAATCCATGGAGAAGTCATCTTGGTCTATCGTTAAAAATACAAATTCAATTTAATTCCTCGCTCATCTAGTTTTTAACTATTTTTGCTGGCATGAAATGTTTTGCATTCAAGATATGCTTTCTTGCGGTATTAGTTCTGGGATTCAATAGTTCAGGCTTTGCACAGATTACATCTGATGGAACTCCACACTCTTTTACTAAGAATGTAAAGAAAAGTGCCGGTTTTACTACAATTCCTGATGCTCCCGGTGACTGGGAGCAAGTGATGATTTCACAAACTCCGGGTACAAAACCTTATCTTTTTGGCTGGCCGGTAAAAGTGAGTATTGATGTAATTGATCCCGACAACCTTGTTTACGAAGATGATAGATATGTGATCTATCAATTAAATATTCTTTCATCCGAAGCATATAGCCAAAATATCATTTTTGATAATTATTACCTGCCGGATGGTGTACAGGTCTATCTTTATGACCCTGAACTAACCATTATAAACGGAGCATATACCAGCATAAACAATAAAGAGTCAGGCTTATTAGCAACTTCTCCAATTCCTGGTAATCAGCTTGTTGTTGAAGTTAATATTGATAAGAACCTGGCCGGTTTCAGGCCACAACTGGTAATCGGACAGGTTAGCCTTGACATGAAGAATGCTTTTGGCTATCGCGATAAGTTTGGTAGTTCGGGAGATTGCAATATTGATATAAATTGTCCGCAGGGAGCTGATTGGCAAATAGAGAAGCGTGCGGTATGCAAATATGTAAGAGGTGGAACCTGGCTTTGTACAGGTGCTTTAATCAACAACACCGCCAATGATGGCAAGGCATTGCTATTAACTGCAAATCATTGTATTGGAACCGGTTTGCATGCTCGTACTTCAATTTTCTATTTCAAATATGAGAGTGCTGAGTGTTATGGAGAAGACGGACCTATAAACTTCACAATCTCATCAAGTGATTTGCTGGCAACCACAAATAAACTTGATTTTGCTCTTGTTGAATTAAGCATCAAACCCCCTGAGCGCTATGATCCATATTATGCAGGCTGGGATCGCAATAGCAACCCTTTTGTCGATAATGTTACATGTATCCACCATCCAAGCGGTGATGTGAAAAAAATATCTGCAGCCAAAAGAAGAGTATCAACTGGTGATTTTGGCGGAGGATACGATAAGCATACACACTGGAATATCAGTGAATGGGATATGGGTACAACAGAACCGGGCTCATCCGGGTCACCTCTTTTTAATCAATCGCATAAAATAATTGGAGATTTAACAGGAGGAGATGCATCCTGTACATATAATTTTAATGACTATTTTCAAAAATTCTGGATTTCATGGGATCGATACCCTGAAGTAGATAAGCAACTTAAAGCATGGCTGGATCCTGCTGGCTTGGATCCACAGGTTTGGAACGGATATGACCCCTACGGTTCAGACAAACCTCTGGCAAATTTTGATGTTCTGCCAGTAAAGGCCAAAGTTGATAAGTTTGTCAGGTTCAAGGATGTAACATCAGGTGCACCAGACCAATGGTTTTGGACATTTCAAGATGGAACACCTGAAACTTCAGAACAGAGAAATCCATTGGTCTATTTTAATAGTTCGGGATATAAGCAAATAATGATGATTGCATCTAACGGATTGGGTGTGGACACGATTAAGCAAACTATTTGGGTGGCAGATGAGATTTCATTCGAACTGACTAAAGCAAGAATTGTATCTGGAGCGAAAACTAATCTGACAAATACCTCAACAAGCTTTTTGCCATATTTAAACTGGAAAACTCAGAAAGAAGACGATTTACCTGTTGATCAGGGTGGTAGCCAGGATGTTGAATTAAGTTTTGATGTGCCCGGATTGTACAATGTATTATTTGAGCATGAGATTGATGGTCAGACAACTTCTATGTTACACCAGAATATGATAAGAGTGGTCAGCGAAGAATTAATATTTGCAGGAACAGTTATTAGTCCGTTAAAGGCCAGAGAAGTAATTGAGCCACTGAAAATAGGTAATACGGGATTGATTCCGGGGGATAATTCCATTGGTTTTGAAGCATTTGCAAATGCTTTTGAGAAAAACATGGATACAACTGTGATCATAACAGGAGTCAGAACTTACATCAATAGTAATGTAGCAGAAAGCTCTGATACATGGCTGACAACGGTTATCTGGGATGGTGAATGGAACGTGCTTCGAAGGGATTCCATGCTATTAATAACCTCAGATGAACCATTTTGGGTAACTAATTGGTTAGATCCGGCAATTGGAATGGATTCACTTGTATACGTTGGCTTTGAAATGCCGACTAATCATCCAGCTGGTTTTGCTTCAGGTCTAACAATTACACGTAATGATTCAGACCCAAACAATTCCTGGGCATACAGAAATGGAATATGGAAAGAGCTTAGTCAAACAACTGGCTTTAATTCTGCTATCGGTATTGAGCTTGAGACAGCTAACTTTTATGATGATTACAACTCACAAATAAAAGTACTCACAAGCCTTGTTGGTGATGGGGTTTTCAGGCTGGACCTGAATAACCTTGTTTACGAATCGTGCGACGTTACGGTGTACACAACTTCCGGAAAAAAACTTATTACTTATCTAAATCAGTTTGATAATCAGATTGAGGTTAGACTTTCTGTACCTGTGAGTGGTGTGTATCTGCTTAGAGTTGAGCTTGATAACCTGCGTTTTACAAAAAAAATAATGCTGATCAGAAATTAGTCATGATCCCGATATTCGATTCAAATGAGTAAGGAAGTCCACAACTTGCTCAACAGTAAGGTCTTTCGCAATAATTTTATGCTTTTTGTCCAGGATAAATATTTTTGGAGTACCCCAGGCCTGATATCCATATAACACCTCTCTTACATTATCTGGCGAATAGAGATTATTCCAATCCAGCTCATGTTCAGCAATGAATTTTATCCAGGAGTCTTTATCCAGACGGGTATTTATAGCAAAAATCTCTCCCCCAAGTGATTCGATCTGCTTATTCAACTTGTGAAGTTGGGGTGTAGTTGTTTTGCAATGTCCGCAATCAGGTTCCCAGAAATATAGGATACTCCATTTAGCTTTGGATTCAAATATCTGAATAAATTCTCCATCAGGTGTCTGCAGGGCTGGTATAGCCGGGGCTGTTTTACCAATTAGAAGTGGCCTGAGCTCCTTGCATCTCTCTTCGATAAGTTTGAGATTTTGTTCATCAACCCAATCTGCTATACCAGAAAGATAATAGGTGTCAGCCAGGTAAACATATACTGCATCTGTCCCCATTATCTTAGGTTCAGCATAATAGTTAAGAAGAAATTGTAGAGAAAACCTGAAAGCTTCAGGTACCTTTTTTGTAATACCAAGAATATCCTCAGAATATTTAATTATTGAATCAGCCCGAGGTGGGACAACTTTACTGAAAAACTGATTAAGTTTATTGTAAACCAGTGGAGTACGTAACAGTCCCGGGTCAGTCAAATCAATCTGGTCGAAAAAATGGTTTTTATAATAATGATATTGCATTTCCTGATTACTCTGCCACGCTGAGTCCTTGCTAAGTTCGGGAGGTACATGGAATGGTCGAATTCCTTTAAGAAACTTTCCCATCAAACTACTACCAGCTCTTTGTAAGGTAGTGTCCCAAACTTGGTTAATCTCGGGTTTACCCTGATAAGTAGTGGTTGCCCTGTGCCAGTCGAAAAATAACTGATTGATCTTATGTCCCTTAGCTGTATTGTTTGCTACAAATTGGCCCGGCTTGCTGTACAGGGCCATTTTTTGATCGTCATCAATAAAAAAATCAAAAAAACTACGGTCAGGCAGTACAATCTGGTACATTCCATGTGGCAGGGATTTGTCATTTTGAAAAATGCCGATTCCTTTTTGATCGGTTCTCAGGGTGTCGTCAGTGAAAAACTTATCTCCATATCGGTGGGCCAGGATAACTGTAGTATCTTTAATACCAGGTAATTCAACGCTAATGTGATAGCCCTCTGCTTGTGGGTTCTGCGCTTCTATTGGCGCTATAAAAGCAAAGCTTATTAATACCAGACTCAATACTTTTCCGTTCATGATGCACAAATATAGGGATTCATTACCTTTGGGGAACAACAAAATTATGCTGTCAGTATTAATACCTATTTATCGTGAAGATTGTTTAGCTCTGATAACAGAGATCCGACAACAAATGATCAGTACAGGTCACCCATTTGAAATACTTATAGGAGATGATTCATGCTATTCACCCGGTGAAAAGCAGACTAATATTCCCTCAGATCTGAATGAAGTAAGACTTATAAGAAATTCAAAACAGCTTGGCCGGAGCAGAAATAGAAATATGCTTGCATCAGAAGCAAAGTTCCCGTATTTATTATTTATGGATGGGGATGCCCGTGTTCATCAGACTGATTTCATTGAAAAGTATTTAGAATGCCTGAATTCAGAATTAGTGATTTGTGGTGGAACGGCTTACTCGGAATTGCCACCAAAAGAGAAGACTAAAACACTAAGATGGGTATACGGGTGCCAACGAGAGTTAAGAACAGCAGATGAAAGAACAAATGACCCATACAGGCAGTTCAGTAGTTTTAATTTTCTAATTCCCTCAGAATTGTTTTTAAAAATCAGGTTTGCTGAAGAGTTCAAGGCTTATGGGCATGAAGATACTTACTTCGGATATCAGTTAAATGATGCTGAGATTCCAATAAAACATATTGACAACCCTTTGCTACATACTGGTCTGGACACCGGAGAAGAATTTCTTCGAAAGACGGAAGAATCAATAAGGTCTCTGGATCAACTGATGCGCAATAAAACTCTTCCTTCAGATTTTTTATCCGATATACGATTGCTAAGGACTTATAAGAGACTTAAAAGAACTGGCTTACATGTTCTTATGCGTGCATTGTTTCGAATTACCCGATCCATTTTGCATAGGCAACTTTGCTCATCCCGGCCACGCTTATTATGGTTTGATCTTTACAAAATAGGCTATTTGAGTGAGATTACGGCATGATATTGCTATCTTTGCGCTCTGAAAATTTCAGATAATGACCAGCTTGGAAGATAGGATTAGAAATGCTGCTGTTGAGGCAATTAAAGACTTGTATTCTCAGGAATGCCCTTTGAATACTATTCAAGTACAAAAAACTAGAAAAGACCTGAGCGGAGATTTTACCCTGGTTGTATTTCCACTATTAAGAATATCAAGAAAGAACCCTGTTCAGACAGGAGAGGATCTGGGTGGATATATTCTTGCTAAACTACAGGATATAGAGAAGTTTGAGGTTGTAAAAGGTTTCTTGAATTTTACCGCTAAGGAAACTTATTGGATTCAATTTCTCAATAATGTGCTTGACCAAAGTCCATACGGGTTCGTAAAACCTGAAAAGGGCACTGCACCGGTTCTTGTAGAGTATTCATCACCGAATACTAACAAACCCTTGCATTTGGGACATATTAGAAATAATCTTTTGGGATATGCGGTTTCCAAATTACTTATGGCAACAGGAAAACCTGTTAAAATGGTTAATCTGGTAAATGACAGAGGAATTCATATCTGTAAATCAATGCTGGCCTGGCAGCGATGGGGAGATGGGATAACTCCGGAGAAATCCGGAATGAAGGGAGACCGACTGGTTGGGGATTATTATGTAAGATTTGAAAAAGAATATCAGCATGAAGTTACTGAATTACAAAGTCAGGGCTTAAGTAAGGAGGAAGCAGCAAAGAAAGCTCCCATGTTGCTTGATGCTCAGGAGATGTTAAGAAAATGGGAAGCAGGAGATAGTGAAGTCACTGCATTATGGGAAATGATGAATCAATGGGTATACACAGGATTTGATACTACATATAAGAGCCTGGGTATTGCTTTTGATAAGGTTTATTATGAATCCCAAACATATAAAATGGGTAAGCAGCTGGTTCTGGATGGATTAGAAGCTGGGGTGCTGTACAAAAAAGATGATAGCTCGGTATGGGCTGATCTTACCGATTCAGGACTGGATGAGAAACTTCTCCTCAGATCAGATGGAACAAGCGTCTATATGACACAGGATCTGGGGACCGCTCATCAGCGGCATGAGGAATTTGGCTTTCAAAACCATGTATATGTAGTTGGAAATGAGCAAAATTACCATTTCAAAGTGCTGGCTCTTATCTTGAAGAAATTGGGTTTCGATTGGGCAGAACAATTGCATCATCTCTCATATGGCATGGTTGAGTTACCTGATGGGAAAATGAAATCCCGGGAAGGGAAAGTGGTCGATGCGGATGAATTGATTGAGGAGATGGTTGAGAATGCACGGCAGGTATCGAAAGATCTTGGTAAGCTTGATGGCTTTGAAGAGAAGGAAAAGGAAGAGATTAACTACAGAATTGCCATGGCGGCTCTTAAGTATTTTATTCTAAAAGTTGATCCTGTTAGAACAATGTTATTTAATCCGAAGGAATCAATTGATTTTAATGGTAATACAGGTCCGTTTATTCAATATACCTATGTCAGAATCAAATCTGTACTGAGAAAAGCGGAGGATCTGAAAATTTCGATACCACAAACTGTTTCGCTTGATGTGCAAGTTAATGAACAGGAAATTCAGCTGATTAAACTTGTTTACAGTTTTCCAGAGCTTCTTCAGGAAGCAGGCAGGCAATATAGCCCTGCATTATTAGCTAACTACTTGTATGAGTTGGTGAAAGCCTTTAATCAGTTTTATCAGCACAGTACAATAATCAATGAAGAAAATTCAGAATTGAGAGGTTTCAGATTGAGTTTGGCATCATTTGTTGCCCGCCATATACAGGATGGAATGAGGATTATGGGTATTGAAATGCCCGAAAGAATGTAAAAATTTAGCATAGCTATGTTTGAAAATTTATCAGAAAGATTAGATAAATCCTTTAAGTTACTTAAGGGTCAGGGACGAATTACTGAGATTAACGTTGCAGAGACATTGAAAGATGTTAGAAGAGCTCTTTTAGATGCTGACGTAAATTTTAAAATCGCCAGGGATTTTACAAACTCTGTTAAAGAGAAAGCTTTAGGTCAGAATGTATTGACAGCTATTCAGCCAAGCCAGATGATGGTCAAGATTGTCCATGATGAGCTTGTTGAGTTAATGGGGGGCGAGAAAGAGGAAGTAAATCTTAAAGGTAATCCAACTGTTATTTTGATTGCTGGTTTGCAAGGTTCAGGTAAAACAACCTTCAGTGGCAAACTTGCAAATTTCCTGAAAACAAAGAAAGGAAAGAGCCCTATTCTGGTTGCAGGAGACGTTTATCGTCCGGCAGCTATCGAACAGCTAAAGATTCTTGGTGAGCAAATCTCTGTTCCTGTTTATACTGAGGAAGACAATAAAAATCCTGTAAAAATTGCAAAAGGTGCAGTTAAGCATGCTCGTAATCACGGTCATGATCTGGTCATCGTCGATACGGCAGGACGCCTTGCTATTGATGAAGAAATGATGAATGAAATTTCTTCAGTAAAAGATGCAATAAGTCCGCATGAGATTCTTTTCGTTGTTGACTCTATGACAGGTCAGGATGCTGTAAATACAGCTAAAGAGTTTAATGATCGCCTTAATTTTGATGGTGTTGTGTTGACTAAGCTTGACGGAGATACACGGGGTGGAGCTGCACTATCGATTAAAACTGTAGTTAATAAGCCAATCAAGTTCGTTGGAACCGGCGAAAAACTTGATGCATTAGATATTTTTCACCCCGACCGGATGGCTGACCGTATTTTGGGCATGGGTGATATTGTTACTCTGGTAGAAAAAGCTCAGGAACAGTTTGATGCTGAGGATGCAATCAAATTGAAGAGAAAACTGGCGAAGAATCAGTTTAATTTTGATGATTTCCTTAAGCAGATTAGTCAAATAAAGAAAATGGGTAATCTGAAAGACCTGGCAGGGATGATACCTGGTGTAGGCAAAGCGATGAAAAATCTGGATATGGATGATGATGCTTTCAAAGGAATTGAAGCTATAATCCATTCGATGACTAAGGAGGAAAGAGAGAGTCCGAGTTTAATAAATGGCAGCAGGCGAAAAAGAATTGCTATGGGTAGTGGATCCAATGTGCAGGAAGTGAATCGACTTATTAAACAGTTTGATGAAACGCGTAAAATGATGCGCATGATGACTCAGGGCAAAAACCTGGGACGAATGATGGGTAATATGCCAGGAATGAGGAGATAATAGAAATACGATTATGATTCTTATTGACGGGAAAAAAGTAGCTGCTGACATCCGGCAGGAGATTAAAGAAGAAATAACTTCCAGATTAGAAAATGGAGGTAAAATACCGCACCTGGCAGCTATTTTGGTTGGTGAAGATGGTGCAAGCCACACTTATGTCAATCTTAAAATGAAGGCTTGTCAGGAAGTGGGGATGAAATCAAGTTTGATTTTGAAAGCTGCAGACATATCTGAAAATGATCTTCTGGCTGAAGTGCAGAAGCTTAATGATAATCCTGATGTTGACGGTTTTATTGTGCAGGTTCCATTACCTGATCATATCTCTGAACAAAAACTAATTGAGGCAATTGATCCGAAAAAGGATGTTGATGGCTTTCATCCTGTGAATATGGGTAGAATGGTGCAGGGCTTACCTTCTTTTTCTCCTGCGACGCCATCGGGAATAATAGAGCTGATTGAACGTTACAAAATTCCAACATCAGGTAAGCACTGTGTTGTTATTGGGCGGAGCAATATCGTAGGTACTCCCCTGGCATTGATGCTTTCAAGAAAATCATACCCTGGTGATTGTACTGTCACATTATGTCACAGCAGAACTAAAAACCTGAAGGAAATGACCTTGCAAGCTGATATTCTGATACCAGCTTTGGGGAACCCGGGTTTTTTGAAGGCTGATATGGTAAAAGAAGGGGCAGTAATTATTGATGTCGGAACAACAAGAGTTTCTTCAAGTGAAACGAAGTCAGGATTCAGACTTAAAGGTGATGTCGACTTTGAAAATGTTGCACCAAAATGTTCTTATATTACACCTGTACCAGGTGGTGTTGGTCCCATGACAATTGCAACCTTAATTAAAAACACACTTAAAGCAAGTAAATAGTAATGCAAGCTAGTAGTAAAATACAAGCGAAAGTAAGCACTCATTTCAGACAGTGGCAGAGAAAAAGTTATTCTTTGTTCAGTGCCTTGGGTAAGCTGGTCAGAATAGCAGTTATTTCTGTTGTTTATCTGACTGCAACTCAAGTTGTTGATGCCCAGAATGAAATTCAACTGGAAAGCGGACAAACTGATTATACTTTAGATGAAATAGAGGTAAAAGCTCAGCGTGTTGATGCCAGTATTAGTGAGCTTTCAAGATTGGTAACAGTAGTTACCCGAAAGGATATTGAGCGATCGTCAGCAAAAACGATCCAGGATTATCTGAGATTGGAACCTGGTCTTGACGTAAGACAACGTGGTCCTGATGGTATACAGAATGATTTTTCAATAAGGGGGAGTAGCTTTGAACAGGTTCTTGTTCTTTTAAATGGAGTCCCATTTAATGACCCTCAAACCGGACATTTTAATGCAGATATTCCTATTCCACTCTCTGCAGTGGAAAGGATAGAAATTATTGAGGGCTCGGCTTCGCGATGGCTGGGTCCGAATGCATATGCCGGAGCCATAAACATTGTGACGAAGAGGCCTGAGGAGTCAGGAATTGCTGGGGAAATCACCGTAGGCAGGTATCAATATCTTAGGTCAGAACTGATGCTTAATCAGGCTGGTAAAAAGAGTAATCATTTGCTGGCAATCGGATATTCGCAAAGCGACGGGTATTCAGAAAATACTGATTTTAGAGCCTCTCAGATGTTTTTATGGGCCGATCGAAAAATTGGAGCGAGCCATTGGTATGGTCAGTTTGGTGGATTGATGAAAGGTTTTGGTGCCCAGGCCTTCTATACTCCCTTATATCCTGAGCAATATGAGGAAATAGGATCAGGTTTTGTTTCATTAGGATGGAAACGAGAGGATAAAATAAGCTTTAAACAGGAGTTCTATTATAAAACCCATCTTGATGAATTTCATTTATTCAGAAATGAATCACCTTCATGGTATACTCAGCCTAATTATCATGTTAGTCAGGTGTTTGGAATTATAAACAATGCGTGGTGGGATTCACATATCGGACGATTTAGCATGGGTGTAGATTGGAAGGGGGAATCAGTTCTGAGCACGGTTTTAGGAGATCTGATTAATGAAACTAAAGCTCTGATTGGCCATTCTGATATTTTATACACGAATAAAGCGGCGAGACAGCATCTGAGTTTATATGCAGAACATAGCTTGAAAAAAGGAGGTTTTAGTATGACCAGTGGATTAATGGCTCATTTAGTTCAAGGTCATTCTGCAGGATTACATCTATATCCTGGAATTGATTTGAGATATCGTGCTGGGGATAATTCGAATGTGTTTTTCTCAATTAACAGGTCATTACGCTTACCATCTTTCACTGAGCTTTATTATAGTAGTCGAACCATGCAGGGCAACCCCGATCTTTTACCTGAGGAAGCCTGGACAGTTGAAGCAGGTTATAAGAGATTTACAAGAAGCCAAACGATTAAAGTTTGTGCTTATACCGGGTTTAGTGAGAATAGTATCGATTGGACAAAAACAATATCCGAAGAAAAATGGTCCACAAATAATTATGGGGAACTGTATCGTACCGGAGTAGAAATCAGTCAGACATGGAGACCAAAGCTACGAAAGGTCTGGGATGGATTGAGCTTGAGTTCAGCTTATCGTTTTGCATATCTTGATTATAATTCAGGAGATTTTGATTCGAGATATGTTTTAGATTATTTGCAGCATAAAATTGTTGCTAAGCTTCATGTTCCGTACAAGGAAAAACTAATGATAGATGTGTCAGCCATCTGGCAAGACCGGGCTGGTTTTTATACTGACTGGACAGAAACTGGTGAGAGTTTTAACAATGATTATGATCCTTTTTGGCTGTTGGATGCAAAAATAAGCTACCAAACACGATACATTCAATATTATATGTCAGCCACTAATCTGTTTAACAAGGAGTATGAGGATATAGGACATATTCACCAGCCAGGTCTGTGGTGGCGTTTAGGCCTCAGTTTCAGACTTTACAAAAACAATCAGTGAGGAATCTGAGCATGATATTATTGCTATCTTTAGAAAAACTCAAATCCTATGAATAAGGTTATCTGTACTTTGCTGTTATCTGGTTTATTAGCTGGATTTTACTCTTGTAATAATTCTGTACATAAACCGGAATATCGCGGACTTATTGCTGATAACGGAATGGTGGTGTCTGCCCATCCTGAAGCATCTGAAGTTGGAAAAAGAATACTTGAAAATGGTGGTACTGCTATGGATGCAGCATGTGCAGTTGAGTTTGCCTTAAGTGTTGTTTATCCGGCAGCCGGTAATATTGGCGGTGGTGGATTTTGGATAGTAAGGACAGCTGACGGAGATCTTGCAGCTCTTGATTTCCGTGAAAAAGCTCCGGGTGCCGCTCATCGTAACATGTATTTAGATGATGATGAAGAGGTTATCAGAGGGAGTAGTACTTCAACTATACTGGCATCAGGAATTCCCGGAACTGTTGCAGGAATGGCCAAAGGGATGGAAAAATTCGGGACATTGCCATGGGCTGATTTGCTTAATCCGGCTATCGAATTGGCTGAGAAAGGATTTCCTCTGACAGCATCACAGGCAAGAAGTCTTAACGGGCTTAAGAGAAGTTTGATTACGAGAAATACATGGAGAACGAGCTTTATTCGGGAAACTCTTTGGCAAGCCAATGATACTTTGCGGCAACCAGAATTGGCTGAAACTCTCAAGCGCATTAGAGATAATGGAAGGGATGGGTTTTACAAGGGAGAAACAGCTCGTCTGATCGTGGAACAAATGGAGGAACTGGATGGCCTGATTACTATTGAAGATCTTGCTGCTTATGAGGCGCAGTGGAGAGAACCTGTTGTAGGTAACTATAATGGATATGAGTTTGTTTCAATGCCTCCTCCTTCATCCGGAGGAATTGCCCTGGGGCAACTTTTTAATATTGTTGCTGAATATCCACTCGCTGAGTATGGATTTCATTCTATTGAAGCTATTCACCTGATGGCAGAGGCAGAGAGAAGAGTATATGCTGATCGTGCAGAATGGCTGGGTGACGATGATTACTTTGATGTTCCCAGAAAGGAATTACTGAGTCCAAAATATCTGAAGGATAGAGCTGGTGAAATCGACATGAATAAGGCGACAAATAGCGAAGAGGTTTCAGCAATGCAAATGATCCCTGAAGAAAGCGAAGAAACAACACATTACTCAATTGTGGATCAATGGGGGAATGCTGTTGCTGCAACTACTACACTTAATGGTGGATACGGAAATCGTATTATGGTAAAAGGAGCTGGCTTTCTTCTGAATAATGAAATGGATGATTTTAGTATTAAGCCTGGTTTTCCGAATGTATATGGTTTGATAGGAGGTGATGCAAATGCAATTCAAGCCGGTAAAAGAATGCTTAGCTCAATGACTCCAACAATAGTAAATAAAGATAATGAGTTATTTATGGTGGTTGGTAGTCCGGGAGGATCAACTATAATAACTTCTGTATTCCAAACAATTTTAAATGTGGTTGATTTCAATATGGGAATGCAGGAAGCTGTTGATGCCAGTAGATTCCATCACCAATGTTTTCCAGATCAGATTAGTGTGGAAACCGATGGTTTGGATAGCCTGACTATTGTCAATCTCGAAGCAATGGGACACAAAATCAAGCCTCGGGGCAAAATTGGCAGAGTAGATGCAATTCTTGTCTTAGATGATGGAAAACTGGAAGCTGGAGCTGATAAAAGGGGAGATGATGCAGCAAAAGGGCATTAGAAAAAATAGTATCAGATTAAGAGTTCAGACCGTTGCTTTCGAGGGAGCAGGTGAAGACTTGCAAATGCCTGTGCAGAACAGATTGTCAGAACTGCTTAGCAGAGTTGATGTCGATTATGTAAATAGCGATCCCACTGCAATACTATTCAGCTCAGGAGGATCAGAAAAAAAGGCACTCGAATGTATTGGAGATTGCAGGCATGTTTTGCTCCTCGCTTTTGCTGAAAATAATGCTTATGCTGCTGCGAGCGAAGTCAAAGCCTTTCTTGAAAATAAGGGTATCAGAGCATATCTTTTTAATTTATCTGATTCTTCAAGAATAGAGAATTTACATAGGCTTATCGAGATCTGGAGTCGGGTACGATCATTTACACATAAAAAGATTGGGCTTGTTGGCCGCTCCTCTGATTGGCTGGTGCATTCAATACCAGATCTTAATGAGTTAAGAGCTAAATTTGGTTTTAGAGTAACTATTTTCGACTGGGCTGATCTTGTTGATCCTATGGAAGCAAGCAAATCAAAAGATTTTATCGATTATTATAAAGGACATGGAAAGGAGGAATTTGAGAATCATAGCCGGATTGATTCATTATTAGCGCAAATATATCATGAGAATGAATTAGACGGAATTGCTGTGGAATGCTTTCCCCTGGTAAAAAAACATGCCTTAACTGCTTGCCTTTCACTTGCCAGATTTAATAATACTGGATTGCCGGCTGCTTGTGAAGGTGATCTGATTAGCCTCGTCGGTATGATCTTTATTCGGCAACTTACCGGAATTATTCCATGGATGGCAAATTTGTCGGGCGTATTTGCTAAACATGTTGAGTTTTCTCATTGTACTGTTGCTCTTGATCAGGTTGATGAATATTCTATCACTACTCATTTCGAAACAAATTTAGGATTGGCAATAGCGGGTGTCTTTGATCATAAGGACCAATACACTGTTTTTCGATGGGATAAGAGATTTGAGCAGTGTTTTATTGCAACAGGGCACGCAGAGAAACATGAGAATCAAAACTTTTCTTGTCGCACACAATTGAGATTAAAACTATCAGATTCAGATACTAAAAGGTTGCAACATAATCCTTTAGGGAATCATCACTTAATTCTACGAGGTAATTGGAGTGAAATTCTGATTATCGCATGTGAATACCTAAATCTCACAATTATATAGAATTCCTGCTCGAATAAAGAATTACGACTAAATAGTTAGTTGCTTATTTAACTATATAGTTAACTTAGCGCAAAACTATTTAGATGTACAGCATAAGCAGTAAACTACGCGTCCCATTTATTCTATTAATATTATTTTGTTTTGGCATCCATAAGTCCTTTGCTCAAGAACCGCAAGAGCCGCAGGATACTCCGGAAATTCAGGATACTCTGACTATGGTTCAGATGTCATTATTGGAAGGGAAGTTACTGGAAAGCAGAGATTTAGTTGGAAGATATTTAATTGAACATCCTCAGAACTCTCTTGCATGGTATTTAAAGGGAATATCGCACAGGCAATTGAAGGAATATCCTCAGGCTCAGAGTAGTTTGAGAAAAGCATTACAGCTTGATTCGCTGAATCAGCTTTATCTGCAGCAACTGGCTAGTTTGCTTTATGAATCGGAAAAGTATGAAGCTAGTTTAGGATTGGCAGATACTCTGTTAGTTATCGATCCGGGTAACAGAGGATTTATGATATTGAAGGGACAGAGTTTACAACGTCTGAATTTACTGTATGAATCACGCGAAGTATTTTATCAACTCTATGAAGATGATACTCTGAACACATGGAACATTAAACAACTTGCATCCTTAAACACCCGTATGGATAGTGTTACGGAAGCGATATTCTGGACAGAAAAAGCTGTTGCAATGGACAGTATGGATATGCGATCTTACATACGCTTAGGCAGTCTTTATGTTAGAGCAGAAAAGTATGAGGAGGGCAGGGAAGAGCTTACAAAAGCCATTTCCAGAGATTCATCACAAGCACTAATATTTCGTTTCAGAGGAGCTTTATCAATAATGGGTGCATTGTTTTCTGAAGCGGAACATGATTTCAGTATGGCTATTCACTTAGGTGATTCAACTGCATTTAGCTTCAGGCATTATGGTTTATCTCTGTTCAAACAATCGAAACACCTTGAGGCAATTCCTGTTTATCAGAAAACAATTAAATTAGATCCTGAAGATGCCCAGGCATGGTATTATCTTGGATTTTGCTATAAATGGAATGAAGATATCCCAATGGCTATTCAGTGTTTGGAAAAGGCCTTAGAGCTTTCTGTAACACCAAGTATATCTGATGTATATATTGGTTTAGGACAGTTTCATGGATTAAACAGGGATTTTCAAAAGGCTATTCATAATTACAGCAGGGCTTACGAATGGGATCCCGAAAATGCTATTCCTTTGGCTCAACTTGGTATGCTTATAGAAGAATCAGGAGGAGAAAAGAAGCATGCCAGGAATTACTACAAGGCATTTATAAAACAAGCAAATCCACTTGAACATACATACTTGATACAATACCTGAATAACAGGATTGATATTATTAATGAAGGTTTGTTTATGGAGGGAAAACTTGAAAAAGAAAACTAATAGAAGCAATATTTGGTGAGTTAGGCATATTCTCTTATTTTAGAGCCTTATTCGAATGAACTGATAATGCTACTTAAAGGCTTGATACGTAAGTGTTTGCAAATGCAGGGTTGGGAGTTGATTGGAGAAAGACCAGCTTTGAAGAAGTTTATTTTTATTGTTGCTCCCCATACCAGTCAGATCGATTTTATCCATGGAAAAATATTTTGTTCATTATTGGGAATGAAGCCCAAGGTTATGATCAAAAAGGAATCTTTTTGGTTTCCTCTCGGATTATTACTTAAAAGTCTGGGTGGATTACCAGTGGAACGAAGTAGCTATCAAAGTCTGGCAAGAAATCTGGTCAAAACCTTTGATGAGTCGGATGAACTGATTCTGGTTATAACTCCCGAAGGTACCCGAAAGAAGGTAAGCCGTTGGAAAAGGGGCTTTCACTATATCGGCAGAGCAGCAAATATCCCGATAGTACTGACCTATATTGATTACAAGACCAGGCGCATGGGAATTGGTCCAACAATAGAATTAAGCGACAATTTTCAGGAGGATATAAAAAAGATAAAAGCATTTTACAGAGGAATGGAGGGACGACATCCTGAACTCTTTAGTGCTGAAGACTAAAACCATCCTGTCATAATGAAAAGGGTTTTACAAAAACTATTGGCTAGAATCTTACTGTTAATTTCAGGTTGGAAATTAGAGGGAGAAGTTCCTGACATAAAGAAATGTGTAATTATCGGTGCACCACACACAAGTAACTGGGACTTTTTCTTTGGGATGCTTTACAAGTTACATTATGGATTGAATATACATTTTCTGATGAAGGAAGAACTATTCAGTTTCCCATTTAAAAGATTTTTTCATACAGTTGGTGGCATTCCGGTTAACAGGCATAAAAAGAATAATCTTGTTGAAATACTTTATGAAAAGTTTACACAAGAAGATCAATTCCAGTTGGCATTGTCTCCCGAAGGAACCAGGGGTAGGGTGAAAACATGGAAGAGAGGATTCTATTATATTGCCACAAAAGCCCAAGTGCCTATAGTTTTGGGATATATGGATTATGGAAGAAAGGTTGTAGGTGTTGGGCCTGTTTTTTATCCGGGAAGTGATATTGATGAGGATATGGCAGCAATAAAAGATTACTACTCTACAATACAAGCAAAATTTCCTGAGCAGTTTTGTGTTCAGTATGATTCAGTTCAAACAGAGGCAGAAATTAATGGATAAGCTAAGATTACTTCTGATACAGCCCGATCTTGCCTGGGAAGACAAAGCGGAGAATTTAGCCTGTATTTCTGCTTTGATAGAAAAGAGAACTCAGGATGCAGATATAATTGTACTTCCCGAGATGTTTTCTACAGGATTTTCTATGAGGCCTGTGGAATTGGCTGAAGGTATGACTGGAAAGACTATTCAGTGGATGAAAGAAAAAGCTCAATCGACAAATAGTCTGCTTACAGGAAGCTTAATTATTGAAGAAAATGGTTTATACTATAATCGGTTTCTGGCTTATTCTCCTCAAGGATTAGTTGCTCAATACGATAAAAGGCATCTTTTTAGAATGAGCGGTGAGGAAAGTTCATATCAGTCTGGAGATCAAAGGATTGTTTTTGAATGGAAAGGGTGGAGAATTCTACCCCAAATATGTTATGATCTTCGTTTTCCGGTATGGATCAGAAATCAAAATGATTATGATTTGGCCCTGTTTGTTGCTAATTGGCCCGCACCACGAAGGGATGTATGGAGAAGTTTGCTAATTGCCAGGGCCATAGAAAACCAGGCTTATGTTGCAGGAGCTAATCGGGTTGGTATGGATAACAAAAAGATAAATCATATAGGTGATAGCCTTATTATACATCCGAAAGGAAATATTATACAAGAAATTGATTCAGAACAGCACGGACTACTTGAATCAAGCATATCACTTAATGAA
>Ga0233437_1000654_pt1 | contig 75216 bp, 70 predicted proteins | sample SI_122_August201_FD_182714 | JGI IMG/M metagenome (GOLD analysis project Ga0233437, IMG submission 182714) | Seawater microbial communities from Saanich Inlet, British Columbia, Canada - SI_122_August2016_200_MG | ecosystem: Environmental > Aquatic > Marine > Inlet | place: Canada: British... | reverse complement strand
TCTCGTCGTGATCTGAGCATTTTCCAAATTGGAATGAGAACGATTGAAAGAGTTCTCACCAATGCTCTTTCTTTCCATTTTTCGCTTTGTAATTATCGATGAAATCAAACAGTCATGTCGCTAGATATTTTATAATAGAAAGAACGACTATATTAAGAAATACATTTACAAAAAGGCATTCAAAATGACAGAATACTCATCCCTTGAACAGATTCGACTTGATAAGATCGAAACTTTGCGCGCGGAGGGAATAGAAACCTATCCAACCCGTGCTAAGCGGACGCATACCAGCGCAGAAGCTATCGCAGCATTTGAGAAGGCAGAAGAAACTGAGAGCAGCTCTGAAGGGAGCGAGGAAGAAATTATCGCGACCCTGACAGGACGTTTGCGTTCTGCGCGTAATTTGGGGAAAATTTCCTTTGCTCATATTGAAGACGGTGCCGGGCGTATACAGCTCTTTTTTAGAATTAATGATATTGGCAAAGAAAAACTGGAATTCTTTGCAAAGATGTTTGATTTAGGTGATTTCATTCAAGCTGAAGGGAAAATCTTCCGCACCCGCCGTGGGGAAGTTAGCCTGCATGTGAGTGATTTCAAAATGCTCTCTAAAGCCGTGACCCCGCTCCCCGCTGCAAAAGATGAGACTCTCGAAGACGGCACTGTTGTTCATCATGCTGCGCTTGAAGATTTTCAATTGCGTGCCAGGCAGCGATATGCTGATTTGGCGGTCAATCTTGAAACACGAGAAACCTTTCGAAAGCGCGCTGCGATTACACGATCTTTACGTGACTTTTTAGATAACCGAGACTTTCTTGAAGTTGAAACACCGATTTTACAACCGATTTATGGTGGTGCCGCGGCAGAACCTTTTACGACGCATCACAATCAGCTTAAACAAGAATTATATTTACGCATCTCTTTTGAGCTTTATCTGAAACGCCTCTTGGTCGGGAATTTGGAGCGTGTTTATGAAATTGGACGCGACTTCCGTAACGAAGGCGTTTCGTATAAGCATAACCCTGAATTTACACAACTCGAATTCTATTGGGCCTATGCCGATTATTTACAAGTGATGGAATTAACCGAGCAAATGGTCTCCTATGCCGCTGAAAAGGCGACAGGTTCAATGAAGGTCACTTATCAGGGCCAAGAAATTGACTTTACGCCTCCATGGAATCGTTTAGAGATGCGACAAGGATTACTGGATGAATGTGGCGTTGATATTAATGAATATCGTGACGCAGATTCTTTGCACGCAGCATTAAATGAGAAAAATATCGAACATCCTGCTGATATACAACGTGGAAAATTGATTGATTGGATGGTAGATGAATTTCTTGAATCGAAAATGATTCAACCGACTTTCCTCTATAATTATCCACGTGAGATTTCTCCCTTGGCGAAATCCATTCCCGGCGATGAACAAACGGTAGAGCGATTTGAAGGTTTTGTCGCTGGCATGGAATTATGCAACGCCTTCACCGAGTTGAACGATCCTATTGACCAGGAGAAACGCTTCTTGGATATGGGACGCGACTATGCCGATGACGATGAAGAACGTCATCCGATGGATGAAGATTACCTCCGTGCCATGCGCTACGGGATGCCTCCATGCGGTGGCTTTGGGATGGGGGTGGACCGTTTGGTTATGCTCCTAACGGATAAGCATAGCATTCGCGAGGTTTTGCTCTTTCCCCATTTGCGGGCAGAAGAATAGAAAATCTTTGCAGTAGGGGCGGGTTCCAAGCCCGCCCCTACTATATAAAACCTATGAATAAAAAAACCAATGTATTATTGCTCGGCGATATTATTGCCGTTGCTGTCATCACAGCTTATGGCTTTCTTTTCCATGGTGAATTAACGACAGTTTCTCCTTATCGTATCTTGGCAACATTCATACCTGTGCTCATCTCTTGGGTGCTTATTGCTCCTTGGTTGGGCTTATATCGCCCCGAAATCTATACGGATTGGCGCCAATTATGGCGAACGGGCTGGGCAGTTACTCTTGCTGCACCTATAGCTACTTTTTTTCGTAGCCTTATGCTTGGGAACATTCCCATCCTTCCGATTTTTATTGCGGTGGTTGCAGCGACATCTGCTTTGGGGATGCTCATCTGGCGTGGTATCTGGTGGTTGATTGCTCGGCAGAAAAACTAATCCAGTAGAGGTACAGCATGCTGCGCCTTTACGCTGTTACATTCCTTTAAAAACTCCGTCTATTCCTGTTTATCTCTGGTAAATGATAAAATAGCTCCATGGACGAACCCGCCCTTATTAACGACGCAAAAAATGGCGACCTCGACGCCTTCAACAGACTTGTCCTGCAATATCAGGATATGCTCTATAACACTGCCTATCGCGTCATCGGCGATCCCGTCTTGGCGGCTGATGCCACCCAGGACGCCTTTATTTCTGCTTTTCGAAAATTAAAATCTTATCGTGGCGGCTCCTTCAAGGCTTGGCTTTTACGGATCGTCACCAACGCTTGCTACGATGAGCTACGCCGCCAAAAACGCCGTCCTACCACGCCCCTCGAACCCCTCACAGAAAACGGTGAAGAAATGGAATCTCCGCGTTGGCTGGCTGATTCTGCAGCTTCCCCTGAAAAGCAAATTGAAACCTTCGAATTGGAGCAAGCCATTCAACGCTGCATCGAAGCATTACCCCCCGATTTTCGCGCCGTTGTTGTTCTAACCGATATTCAAGGCCTTAATTACAAAGAAGCTGCAAAAGCGATTAAAAAACCTCTCGGAACCATCAAGAGCCGCCTCGCTCGTGCCCGCCTCCGTTTGCGTGAATGTCTCCAAAAAGTGCGGGAACTTTTGCCTGCCGCCTTTCGTCTGGAAGAGGAGAACGCCTTATGAGCAAAACACCCTCCTTCCGTGACATAAAACAACTCTCCGCCTATTTAGACGGAGAATTAAGTGCGTCTGCTTCCAGGAAGATGAAAAGCCGCCTCGCACGTGACCCTAACTTGCTCGCCGCGCTGGATGATTTACGAGACACTCGAGCAATTCTTCGCCGTATCCCTTCCCGACGAGTACCGCGCAACTTCACCCTCTCCCCGCAGATAGCCGCCAAACGCCCGCCCATACCGCGACTTGTCCCCGCGTTGACCTACGCAACAGCTCTTGCAATGCTTCTCTTCTTTATCAGTTTCCTTCCCCCAATCGGATTTGGGGCGGCTGGTGCTCCTGCCCCTGAAATGGCAATGGAATACGCCGCTGAAGAAGAATCTGCTGCTGAAGAAGCCCCCGCCGCGGAAGCGCCTCTTGCTGAAGAAGCACTTGTCGCCGAAGAGCCTGCCGAGGAGGTTCCCGCCGTAGAAGATGCTATCGAAGAAGCACCAGCTCTAACAGCAGTAGCAGATGGCGCAGCACCTGACGCAGAAGGAGAAATGCTAGATGCTACTCTCACCCCCACTGCTGAGTATTCATCTACACCTCGTATAGAATCTGAAACAGAAAAAGTAGCAGCAGATCAAGAAGCAGATAACCCTCTTGTTCCAACCTTACAATCAACCGAAACATTCACTCCTACTGTTGGTGAATCTCCAGATTTTCAACGAAAACCCATATTTAGTCCTTGGCAGAAAATGCTCTTGGTTGCGATTATTTTCCTCCCTCTCATCGCGTTTATTCTTCGTCGTGTTATTATTGCAAAATGGCAAAAAGCGTCCAAGTAAAACACTGCATCCGTTGTGGAGATGCTGTTGAGCAGCAACCCAGCTACGGTCAGGTGCGTCCTGTTTGTCCCTCGTGCGGATGGATTCATTTCGCTGATCCCAAAGTTGCAGCGGCGGTATTGGTTGAAGATGAGGGCAAAATCCTACTGGTACAGCGTAGTTATAATCCCCATCTCGGTAAGTGGACTTTGCCTGCGGGATTTGTAAATGCAGGCGAAGACCCTGTCGAAGCTGCGCGCCGTGAATGTTTAGAGGAAACAAGCCTAAATGTACGCGTGATTCGCATCCTCGATACTTATGCAGGTCGTGAACATTCAGGCGGGGCGGATTTCATCATCGTCTACCAAGCTGAAGTCATCAATGGGGAGCTCCTTGCCGCCGATGATGCTGCTGCCGCTGCGTGGTTTTCCCGCGATAATCTCCCTGAGCTTGCCTTTGAAGCCACGCATTATTTTTTAGAGAATTTCTAGCATTTTGTCCTCTTCATTTTTGAGCTAAAAATATGGGGCAGGGGCGGGGATATGCTACAATCAAATCATGAGACCTATTGCTCCCCTTCGTCCCTCGCCCATCGCTGGGAGATGGTACGAAAATGATCCAAAAAAACTGGCTGCTGAAGTAGATCGTTATCTCAACGACGCCAAGCTTCCAGATTTTGCTGGGGATGTGGTTGCCCTAATCGCCCCCCACGCAGGACACATCTATTCTGGCGCGGTTGCCGGGCACGCTTTTGTGGCAGTGCATGACAAAAATTATGACTTGGTTATCCTTCTTTCACCTCTGCACGCACCCCATCCTGATAGCTTTCTAACCTCTGCTCATCATGCCTATGCCACCCCGCTTGGGGAAATCATCATTGCGCGTGACCTTGTGAACGCGGTGAGCGCAGATTTAGAAGAAAACCTAGGCTTTGGGATTACACCCATCGCCAATGATGGTGAACATTCTTTAGAAATTGAACTCCCCTTTTTGCAACGTGTGCTACCAAATGATTTTGAACTACTCCCGATCATGATTCGCTCCACAAACGTACAAGAATTAGCAGTTTTGGGAAAAGCTCTTACAAAAATCTTGCGTGGACGAAACGCTCTCCTGGTTGCCAGCACAGACTTATCACATTTTTATAGACAAGATCAAGCCAAAACACTCGATAGCGAGATGCTTCATCAAATCGAAATACTATCTCCTGAAGGAGTGCTTGAAGCCGAAGAAATGGGCAAAGGCTTCGCTTGTGGACGCGGAGCAGTTGCCGCAACCCTCTATGCTGCAAAAGAACTAGGTGCAAAAGAAGTCAAAATCCTAAATTATGCTACATCTGGTGATATTTCAGGAGATTATTCTTCTGTGGTCGGCTATGGCGCGGCAGTAGTGCTGGGGTAGTAAGGATGACAAGGGTTTCAAGAGAGGCAAAGGAGCAAAAGCACAAATGGCAGAAATTTGTCTCTTGCGAACTTGCTCACTCTCTACCTTCCACTTTAAAACCTTCAATCTTCAACATTAAACCTTATCGAATTGGCTTTGTTGAAAGAAGAGTAAAACCTAAGCTACGCTTTGAAAAATTATATTCTTTTTTGCCTCTAAATGACTACATACTCTCCCCTTCAAAAAAACATCCTTGCTTCTGACGTTCCCATCATCGTCGGCGTTTCTGGTGGTGCGGATAGCCTCTGTTTACTCGGATTCTTATACGAGAAAGGCTATTCACTTATCGTGGCGCATTTCGATCACCAGTTGCGGCCAGAGTCTGGAGAAGGCGTTAAATTTGTTGAGAGTATCGCCAAGATATTTAATCTCCCCTTTGTCAGTGAAAGCGATGACGTCGCCGCCTACGCAAAAAAACATAAACAAACAATTGAAGAAGCCGCTCGCAATTTGCGCTATCGTTTTCTCTTTTCCCAAGCCCGCAAGCACAAAGCCCAAGCTCTTGCTGTTGGGCATACCGCAGACGATCAGGTCGAAACCGTTCTGATGCACTTCCTGCGCGGCGCAGGGCTGTCCGGGCTAAAAGGCATGGACGCCCACGTTATTCTCCCCACTTTTGATGCCGAAATTCCGCTCATTCGACCCATTCTTAATCTTTGGCGTGCTGATACGGTCGCGTATTGCGCAGCGCATGATCTGCATCCCCACGAAGACCCCAGCAATGCCTCCGATGAGTTTTTCCGTAATCGATTGCGCCATAACCTAATCCCGAAACTCGAGAAGTACAATCCTCGCTTTCGTGAAATCCTCCAGCGTACTAGCCACGCTCTCAGCGGCGATCACGCCCTCCTCGCTGAGCTAATTCACTCAACCTGGCAGCAAATTACCCTCAAAGAAAACCCAAACTATATCTCTTTCGATTTGCTCGCTTTTGCCAAACTTTCTCCCGCCCTCATTCGAAATCTGATAAAAGAAGCAGTGGGAAGGCTGCGCCCGGGACAAATCGACATCTCTTTTTCTACACTCGATCGTGCGGCGAGATTCATCTCTTTGCCCGATTCAGCGCAGCGTATCGACCTTGCATCTGGCGTGCTTCTGTTTCGAGAAACCGACTATCTCTACTTCGTCGATGGGGAGGAGAATTTACCCCTCGATTCTTTTCCGCAGGTGGGTAAAGAGTCTCTATCTCTCAAATTGCCCTGTGAAATCAACCTCGGTGCGGGCTGGGTATTAAAGGGTAAAATAACCGAGACCGCTTCAATGCTAAAAAACGCCGACCCATTTCAGGTCACGTTCGATGCAGATCTTTTTGGCGAGAATCTAGTTCTCCGCCCGCGCCGCACAGGGGAGAAATTCCACCCGTTCGGCATGGACGGCAAGTCCATGAAGCTCTCCGATTTTTTAATCAATGCCAAATTGCCGCGCCGCGCCCGTGACGGATATCCGCTCTTATGTGCCGATGATGAAACTATCTGGGTCCCCGGCTTTAGACTTGCTCATTGCGTTCGCGTAACAGAATCTACGCGACGATTTGCTAGTTTTACGCTTAAGAAAATGTAGATATACATTGCATCTGTACGATGCATTGTATATCGGACATAACTAAAAAAGGTAAAAATGTTCTCATCTCTTCGTTCCAGACTTTGGCTAACTTACGCACTGCTCATCCTCGCTGCGCTGGGATTTGTCTTGGTTGCTTTGACAATTTATCTTTTGCGTAATCCTCTTCTCTATCGACAAACGATAACAAAAATGAAAGCAGTTGAAACGGTGGTTTTGGCTCGCCAAAAAGAAGTTGCAGATTTACCTGAACGAGAATTGGCAGGTGTTTTGAATCGCGCCGATGCTAATTTTGATATGCGCCTAATAATTTTTGACAGAAAAGGTGAGGTGCAATATGATACGCGAGCAGACCAAAGCAAGATTGATATACCGCGTTTTAGCACACTACGCTCAAATATTACATTGCGTGATGAAGATGGGAAAGCTTGGCTATATTCGGTTTCAAGGCTGGATACCGGATTGCGTTTGTTGATTGCAACGCCGCGCCCTGGGGTGCAAATATTATCTGTTTTACGCGATGATCTATTACCACCCTTTTGGGGCGCAGGCGGGATTGCATTATTGCTTTCGCTCCTGTTGGCATTCCTCATGGCACGCTGGATAGCCGACCCTTTGCAGAAAATTTTAGCGGCGACCAGAGACGTGCCTGCTCAAATTGTGGACGCGCAGGAAAAAGGCCCTGAAGAAGTGCGCGAGTTGACGCAAGCGTTTAATGAAATGGTGAAGCGTGTGCAAAGTACGCAGCAGTCGCAACGAGAGTTTGTGGCAAATGTTTCGCATGAGTTGAAAACACCGCTCACATCCATTCAGGGATTCGCTCAAGCCTTGCTTGATGGCACGGCAGAGACGCCCGAATCTCGTCAGAAGGCGGCTCAGGTGATTTACGATGAATCTGGACGGATGCACCGTTTGGCTCTCGATTTGCTTGATCTGGCGCGTTTTGATGCTGGGATTGCTGAAATCGAATTCTCGCCTATAGACTTAGCAGCATTATTACGAAATTCGGGAGAGAAATTTGCCTTGCAAGCCAAAGAAAAAAATATCGAGTTGGAGATGAATATATCAAATCTTCCGATGATGGTGGGGGATGGCGATCGCCTCTCTCAAATCTTTACCAATCTGATTGATAACGGACTCAAGCATACGTCCACGAGCGGTGTGATACGCATTGACGCGGAGGATATTGGGGGCTGGATCAATATTCGTGTAGCAGATTCGGGTATGGGCATCCATCCTGAAGCTCTACCACATATTTTTGAACGTTTTTATCAAGCCGATCCTTCTCGCCGAACAAAAGGGAAACACAGTAGTGGCTTAGGTTTGGCAATTGTGAAGGAGATAGTTTTGGCGCATGGTGGTAAAATAGATGCCCAAAGTGAAGTGAGCAAAGGTACAGTTTTTCTGATTTCTTTGCCCCTTGCACAGGTTGATGCGACTACAATTATTTCTCGTCGTACTAAATCTCACCACAGATAAAAGGAGATAAACACGGATAGTTTGTACAAACCAGTGTTCATCCCAATCATCTGTGATTAATTTTTGTTTTTGAAAATGAGCCCAACTGTTTCGATTATTATTCCTTGTTATAACGAAGAAAAGAGTATTCGCATCTTATTGGATGCGATTTTTGCGCAGACTTACTCGATTTCTGCAATGGAAGTCATCATTGCCGATGGTATTTCAGAAGATAATACGCAGGCAGAAATTGCTGCTTTTCAGGATTTGCATCCCGATTTAGATCTAAGAGTCATTGAAAATCCTGCTTGTATCATTCCTGCGGCTCTCAACATTGCTGTTGAAGCGGCACGCGGTGAGATTATCGTCCGCTTGGACGCGCATTCAGCTCCCGCACCTGATTATGTAGAGCGTTGCGTGGATGCGCTCAATGCAGGGCTTGGTGATAACGTTGGTGGTGTTTGGGATATTCGCCCAGGCACGAAGGGATGGGTGGCTGCGTCTATAGCGGCGGCGGCGGCGCATCCGCTTGGGGTTGGGGATGCGCTTTATCGGCATGCCACGCAAGCCCAAATCGTGGATACAGTTCCCTTTGGTGCATTTCGACGGGAGCTAATTGAGAAAATCGGCCTCTTTGATGAATCTCTCCTTGCCAACGAAGATTATGAGTTTAATGCGCGCATTCGTGAATCTGATGGAAAAATATGGCTTGACCCTGCAATCCGCTCTGTCTATTTTGCGCGCCCTACATATAGCAGATTAGCGAAACAGTATTTCAATTACGGTTATTGGAAATGGAAGATGCTACGCCGTTATCCTGAAACGTTAAGATGGCGACAAGCTCTCCCGCCTGCGTTTTTTTTGAGTATTATATTTTTCCTTCTGCTTGGTTTTTTCTCTCCACTTTTTGTTTTTCTTTTAATATTAGAGCTTTTGCTTTATTTTTTTATTCTCTTTCTGGCAGCCCTCAAGAACAAAATGCTTGGCTTGCCAATCGCAATTGCAACGATGCATATCTCATGGGGGGGCGGGCTTTTATGGAGCGCGCTCACTTCTGTTTTTAAGGTAAAAAATGGCTGAACATTCATCTCGCCCTGCATTAATTCGCTTGGGAAATCTTGAACAACGCGTTATTTTAATTTTCGGAGATTTGCTGGCTTCTATCATCGCTCTCGTGACTTCGCTATATATTTGGAGAGAGTATTCCTGGCGTGTACTTCTGGCTACAGGTATTACAGAGAAACAAGCCAGTCGGATTTTCAGCATTGATATTCAGGCATGGGTTTATTTTTTACCTCTGATTTGGTTGTTGCTTCTCATAGAGCTTTATGAACCGATAATAGCTGCAAATCGAAAAAAGACTCAGCGCGGCATTATCATCGCTGCGGTGATCGGGTCTATTGGTTATGCGTTAATTTTTACGACAATTAAAGATCCTACGGCAACCTTGCCTCGTATTGCCATTGGTGCATTTTTAATTCTTGCTTCACTCTTGACTTTGTTTTGGCGTTCACTCTATATTCGCCTATATACAGCACAGGGATTAGCACGTCGTGTTTTGATTGTTGGCGCAGGAAAAGCTGGTACTACACTGGCAAAAGCCTATGATGAACTTATCCCAAGCCCTTTCCTTTTGCTGGGTTTTACGGATGATGATCCAGATAAGATTGGTTCAAAAGTAGTTGGGCATCGTGTTTTGGGGAGCAATAAAGATTTGCTCAAGGTTATTGAGCAAGAAAATATCAATGATATTGTCGTTGCCATTACTGGGTCAATGATGGGTAGCACCTTCCAAACGATTTTGGACATTCAAGAGAGTGGTGTGGGGGTAACACGTATGCCGACCATGTTTGAAGAAATTACTGGGCGCGTCCCTATTCATCATCTTGAATCAGATTGGATGATTCGGTCCTTTGTAGATGAAACTCGTGTAAGTGCTTTTTACGAGCTAGGCAAACGCATTGTAGACTTGGTAGGGAGCGTAGTTGGGGTGGCTATTTTTTTGCTAACCTTACCCTTAATCAGTTTGGCGATAGTATTAGAAACGGGCTTCCCTATTTTTTACAGACAAGAGCGACTTGGTAGGGGTGGTAGAGTTTTTATGCTTTATAAATTCCGCACCATGATAAAAGACGCTGAACCAGATGGCGAAGCACGCGCAGCTCAAGTAGATGATCCTCGAATCACTCGCGTGGGCACTATCTTGCGCAAAACCCGCCTCGATGAATTTCCTCAATTTTTCAATGTCTTGCGAGGCGAAATGAGTCTTGTTGGCCCACGTGCAGAGCGTGACCAATTAGTTGCTAAATATCAAAAAGAAATCCCTTTTTATCGGGCGCGGCTACTTGTCAAGCCCGGTATTAGCGGATGGGCGCAAATTACAAGCGGATACGCATCTTCTATCTTCGCCACTGCTCTCAAGCTAGAATATGATCTTTATTACATCAAACATCGCACGGTTGCGATGGACATCACTATTTTATTGCGCACTTTTGGTACAGTTTTCGGTTTCAAAGGACGTTAAATGACAACTTCATTGGTTACAGGTGGCGCGGGTTTTATTGGCTCGCATATTCTCAGGGCATTACTTGAGCGCGGAGATAAGGTCCGCGTACTTGATAATTTTTCAACAGGCAAACAGGAAAACTTGGATGCGGTGCGCGCAGATGCGGACATTATTCAAGCCGATATACGGGATGCAGATAAAGTCGCCGCTGCGCTCATGGATGTGGACTTGGTCTTCCATCAAGCAGCTTTTGTCTCGGTCCCATTATCGATGCAGACCCCAAACGCCTGCTTGGATGCAAATGTAAATGGGACAGCAATTCTGCTAGATGAAGCGCGCAAGGCAAATGTACAACGCGTTGTTTTCGCCTCCAGCGCAGCCGTCTACGGTGAAGCGGATGCCTTTCCTCTTACCGAAAAAGTTCCTCCAGAGCCGACGATGTCCCCTTACGCTACCTCCAAACGCGTGGACGAAATCTACGCTCAACTCTTTACTCAATCTCTCGGCTTAGACGTGACCGCTCTCCGTTATTTCAATGTTTATGGTCCCCGCCAAGCCCCAGGCTCGCAATACGCTGCTGCCGTGCCGATTTTTATCAGTCGAATGATGCAAAATAAAGCCGTTACCATCTACGGTGATGGCGGTCAAACCCGCGACTTAATCTATGTTGGTGATGTCGTCCGTGCAAACCTGATGGCAGCAGACAACAAAGCGGCAGCCGGTGAAATCTTCAATATCTGCACAGGGCGTGAGACAAAAATTCTTGATTTAATTGAAAGTCTCGCCGAAATCTTCCCTGATGCGCCCAAACCGATTTTTGATGAACCTCGTGCTGGAGATATTTATCGCTCAGTAGGCAGTGCTAAGAAAGCAAAAGACACCTTTAGTTTTGAAGCGAAGACTATGCTGCTAGATGGCATGAAAGCCACTGCTAATTGGATGAATTGATTCTGTACCACAAAGTCACAAAGGTCACGAAGAATCTCTTTCTGTTCACTAAGAAAAACTTTGTTCTCTTCGTGCCTTTGTGGTGAAAAAGAATGGAATTTCCCCTTTGAACATCTCACCTAAAAAGCAACGCCCTCAAACCCGCAACCGCTTCGTCTTCATCGGCGACCTGCTCGTGATTGTTATCTCCGTCATGGGCAGTTTTGCGTTACGACTTGACGTGGGCGAATTACCCTTCTATTTCCCTGCCATTTTGATGATGGTCGTTGTCGCCTTAGCAGTAAAAACCCCAATATACTATTTCTTTGGTCTCTATAGACGGATGTGGATTTACGCCAGCATCAATGAGCTAAAATTAATCGCCACAGCCGTAACGACTGCCTCCGTAGCAACATCGGGACTCATGTTACTTTTGCTCAGCACCGAACTTGTCCGCCCTGGAATGCCGCGCTCCGCGCTTGGGATCGACTGGCTACTCTCATTGGTGCTCATCGGCGGTTCACGTTTTGCATTGCGTATTCTAGCAGAGCAAGGCTCCACGCCAAATGGCGAAGCGCATAAAGCGCTTATCATTGGCGCAGGGGATGCCGGTGCGCTTGTTGTTCGTGAAATGCAACGTTCAGGCAAAATCGATTCTATCCCCATCGGCTTCCTCGACGACGATCTCGCTAAGCAAAAACAAGAAATTTATGGCGTTCCTATTATCGGCAAACTCGCTGATTTGGCACGCGTTCTTGAAAATCACCAAATTGCTGAAGTCATCTTTGCCATTCCCAGTGCCCCGGGTAAATCCGTGCGCCAAGTTGCCGATACCTGCCGCAAGGCAGATATTCCCTTCCGCACTATGCCGGGAATTTACGAATTGCTCGGTGGCAAGATCAATGTCAGTCGTCTCCGCAACGTAGATATTACTGATCTTCTCCGCCGTCAGCCCGCGCGCACGAATGAAAAATTGCTTGGCACATTATTGAAGGGAAAGCGTGTCCTTGTCACGGGCGCAGGTGGCTCAATTGGTAGCGAACTCTGTCGTCAAATTTCCCGCTGGAATCCCGAAGAAGTGATATTGCTCGGACATGGCGAAAATTCCATCTATGAGAGCCTAATGGAGTTACGAGAAGATTATCCTGCTCTAAAATTTACCCCCGTCATTGCTGATATTCGTCACGCAGACCGCCTTGAGCGCATTTTTGCCGAATATCAGCCGCAAATTATCTTCCATACAGCTGCTCATAAACATGTCCCGCTGATGGAAGCGCGCGCCAATATCGAAGAAGCGATCACGAATAATGTTTTGGGGACGCAAACCCTAGTCAACACCGCGCTAAAATCCGACGTGGAACGCCTCGTGATGATTTCTACTGATAAAGCGGTCAAGCCCTCGAATGTTTATGGCGCAACCAAGCGTCTTGCCGAGATGCTGGTCTTGGCGGCTGGCAAGCAAAAATCAAGGGCGTTTACCGTTGTTCGATTTGGTAATGTCCTCGGCAGTCGCGGCAGCATCATCCCACGTTTCAAAAATCAAATTGCGCGCGGTGGTCCCGTCACCATCACCCATCCCGATATGGAGCGATTTTTTATGACCATTCCCGAAGCCGTCCACCTCGTGTTGCAGGCGGGTGCAATGGGTGCGGGCGGCGAAACTTTTGTGCTCAATATGGGCGAGCCGGTGCGAATTCTCGACCTTGCCAAAGACCTAATTCGGCTTTCCGGGCTGGAACCGGATGAAGATATCGACATCGTTTTCACGGGAATTCGCCCGGGCGAAAAGATGACCGAGATTTTGTGGGAAGCCGAGACGAGCTACGACCAGACTGAGCATCCCGATATTTTTCAATTGGATGGGGATGAAAAGCTTGGCGATGCGCTCTTGTTTCAACTTGTTGACCGCCTGGATGCGTTATCTCGGCGAGGCGCAGCAGATGCGATTATCAGCACCCTCGACGAGAGTGTTCCCGGTGCTGAAATACAGAACCCCAGTCTCTGAGCGGCTTCTATATTTCCCGTCTTTCGTCTACAGGCTCAAAAGCTGTCGCCTTCCGCTCAGGAACTGAACGTTATTTATAACATTTCAACTTTCAACCTTAAACTTTAAACCTTATGACCGAATTTACCCTCCCAAAACCAAAAAAAAACCGCTACACCGCCGTCCATATTCTCCAAACCGAAGAGTGGGGGAAACTCAAATCATCCTTTGGCTGGAAAGCTAAACGCGTCCAAGTCGGCACGCTGTGGGTGCAGATTTTGTTCCGCAAACTTCCGCTAGGGTTTACGATTGCCTACCTCCCAAAACCTGCCAGAAGACTTTTTGGCAAAAACGCAAAATTAGGCGCAGAAGTGGATCGTGTTTGCAAAGAAAATAAAGCCATCTTCCTAAAAGTTGAGCCAGATGAATGGGAAGCAGAGGACCAGCTAGACTATAAACTGGATGGTTGGCGCATCGGCGACCCAATCCAGCCGCCGCGCACGATTGTAATTGATTTGCGCGGCACAGAAGAAGAGATTTTGGCACGGATGAAGCAAAAAACGCGCTACAATATCCGCTTGGCGGGGCGCAAGGGAGTCACCGTTCGCGCTTGGGATGATGTGGATGCTTTTTATGAGATGATGCAAACGACCGGCGGGCGGGATGGATTCGGTGTCCACACGAAGGAATACTATCAGCGGGCTTACAAGCTCTTTGTCATGAGCGGAGCGAACGGCGCGGCTGAGCTTCTAGTCGCAGAATATGAGGGAAAACCCCTCGCGGCTGTGATGGTCTTCATCAGTGGAAATCGAAGCTGGTATATGTACGGCGGATCGAATAACGAAGAACGCAATAAAATGCCGACCTATCTCATCCAATGGGAGGCGATGCGCTGGGCAAAAGAGCGCGGCGCAGCTTTATACGATCTCTACGGTGTGCCAGATAAAGATGAAGAGCATCTCGAAAAGCACTTTACAGGCACACAGCGCAACGAAGGCTTGTGGGGCGTTTATCGCTTCAAACGCGGCTTTGGTGGTGAAGTGAAGCGTGCTGCGCAGGCGTTGGATAGAGTCTATAAGCCCTTTTTGTATGCGCTTTATCGGACGGTGAAGAAATAATTCTTTTTCACGCAAAGTCGCAAAGACGCGAAGGCAAAACAATTAAACATAAAGTCCACGAAGGTTCTCTAAGAAAAAACAAAAAGCTTTGCGCCTTCTTTGTGTCCTTTGTGTTTAAGTTTTTTTGAAGAAATTATGAAACCTTATACAGCTTCAACTTGGAACACCCTAATCACCCAATTGCCTAATCCCCACTTCCTCCAAACGCGGGAATGGGCGCAAGTCAAAGAAAAATATGGCTGGCAGCCGATGCCCCATGTCTGGTATGAGGGAGAGAAACTTGTCGCCGCGGCGATGATACTCAAACGAGCCCTTCCTATACGCGGATTTGCGGCTCGCTTGAGCGTTTTCTACATCCCAAAGGGTCCGATTATGGATTGGGAGAATGAATCCCTCCGCAAGCGTGTTCTCAGTGATTTACAGAAATTCGCCAAAAAAGAAGGCGCAATTTTCATCAAGATTGATCCAGATGTGGTGCTGGGGACGGGAATTCCTGAGAAAGAAGATGAGACTACTTCGCAAAAAGACGCTCGCAGAGTCATATCTATTGGGGAAAAACTTCAATCTGCATTAACAAAGCGCGGCTGGCGATATTCCGATGATCAAATCCAATTTCGCAACACGGTTTTGGTTGATTTGCAGGAAGATGAAGAGGAAATCCTGATGCGGATGAAATCGAAGACGCGCTACAACATCCGCTTATCAAGTCGTAAAGGCGTTGCTGTGCGTGTAGGCACCTCCGAAGATTGGGGGATGCTCTACAAGATGTACGCAGAAACCAGCGTTCGTGACGGCTTTGCCATTCGTGATGAAAACTATTACCGCACTGTCTGGCAATTATTCAGACCTCAGACTTCAGACTTTAGACTTCCACTTGCTGAACTATTGATTGCTGAAGTGGATGGCGAACCCGTCGCTGCAATCTTCGTTTTCTATTTTGCCGAACGCGCCTATTATGTTTACGGGATGTCTACCACGAATCACCGCAATAAAATGCCGACCTATCTCCTCCAATGGGAAGCGATGAAGCGTGCCAAAGAACGCGGATGCACGGTCTACGATCTATGGGGTGCGCCAGAAATCTTTGACGAAAGTGATGATATGTGGGGCGTCTTTCGCTTCAAAAGTGGTCTTGGAGGGGAGGTCGTTCGAACCCTCGGCGCGTGGGATTATGCGCCAAATCCGCTTTGGTATAAGTTGTATACGGAGTTAATTCCACGTGTGCTAGATGTGATGCGTTCATTTGGAAAGAAGAAAACCAAAGAGAGTATTAACCGCTAATCTTCACTAATTTTCACGAATCAAAAAAGGAATTAGCGTAGATTTGCGAAGATTGGCAGTTTCAAAAAAGGAGCCTTTATGAAAACACCCCCTCGACTAAATTTCGCCCATCTCCCAACCCCCATCGAGCATCTGCCTCGCCTATCCGAGCATCTCGGCGGGGCGCAGATATACGTTAAGCGTGACGACCAAACCGGTCTCGCTTTTGGCGGCAACAAAACCCGTAAGTTGGAATTTCTCGTCGCAGAAGCGCAGGCGCAGGGAGCAAAAACGCTCATTTCGGGCGGCGCGGCGCAGTCTAATCATTGCCGCCAGACTGCGGCGGCCGCAACTCGTTATGGATTTAAGTGCATCCTTGTCTTGAATGGGGAGGAGCCGGAGCAGCTTTCTGCAAATCTCTTATTGGATAAACTTTTCGGCGCGCACATCGTCTGGGTCGCTGATCGAAACGACCGTGACCGAATCTTGTGTGAAACCTATGAGCAGAGTCTCGCCGAGGGCGGGATGCCCTATCTCGTCCCCTACGGAGGCTCCAGCCCAACCGGGGCATTGGGCTATGCTTTTGCCGTGGAAGAACTCATGCAGCAAAACGCAGATTTTGACTGGATTGTTTTTGGCACATCATCTGGTGGTACGCACGCGGGCTTAACTTTTGGAAAACGTCTCTTCGGCTTCGAGGGGCAGATTCTTGGTATCAGCATTGATGAAGATGAGAACTGGCTCAAGGAGCATGTTTCGGGGTTAGCGTCTGATGCCTCCGAGCTGCTCGGCGAACGGGAGCAATTTGAAGTCACGGACGTTCTCGCCAACGACCAGTATTGCAAGGCGGGCTATGGCATCCTGACCGACCTTGAGCGCGAAGCCGTCCAATTATTTGCCAAATATGAAGGTTTGCTTCTTGACCCCGTTTACACTGGTCGCGCTGCTGGCGGGATGATTGATCTCATCCGCAAAGGTTTCTTCAAGCCAGCTGACAAAGTGCTTTTCTGGCATACGGGTGGCACACCCAGTTTGTTTGCTGATAAGTATTCAGAAATAGTGAAGTGAATCAAAAAGAGCCAGAATTTTATCTGGCTCTTTTTCTTTACTATAGCAATTGAATCGCACATAACTCCTCATAATACTCTACCGCCGTTGGGGACAGCGGCTAGAGCAGAGGGATGATGTGTTAATAAATTAATTCAACTTTATCACCGATTTTTGGCTTTAGCAGGTCGTTGGCATTGCCATTGACGACCGCGATGATGATATAGCCAGCCGTGCCGTAGAGGGCAATTAGCTCGCCTTCGGGGGCTTCGCCAAAAGTCTGACGGATGCTGGAGATGGTTCTATCGCCGATTTTGAGCTTGGCTTTGCTGGCATCAAAATCTTTTGGCAGGTCTTTGCGATAGAAATTTGTGGTGATATTGCCGAGATGGGGGTAGATCAGAATGACCTTGCCTTGCGCTCCGCTCACAGTGAAATCTGCTTCTGGAACAGGGATGCGTATCTCGTCGTGGATTTCTTCACCCAGTTCTTCGACGGGAACACCAGCCGCTAAATGTGCGGCAACGGGGGAGAAAATATCGCGTCCGTGGAAGATATTGCTTTCGAGTTCCCACCAGTATTTGGGCTTGTTGGTGTGGAAGATGCGAATCTCCCAGCCGTTTTTCTCAGCGCGTTGATAGAGTTTTGAGAAAACGCCATTATCGGGCCCGACAAAATAATGCTCGCCAATTTTTGCCACGATGGGGCGGCGGGCTGTACCAACGCCGGGGTCTACGACAACGATGTGGATTGAGCCGGGCGGGAAATACCAGACTTCATGGTCGAGATACCAGGTTGCGTAGTTGATATCTTGGGGCGGGATCGCGGAGGTGATGTCGCTGATCATCGCGTTAGGGGCGATGTTCCAGATCACGCCGCGCATTGAGCCGACGCTTGAGCCAAAATCGGTGGTGATTGAAATGTGTTTCATATTATCTCCTTCGAAGAAACCCGACAGGTCTTTGCGAAGCACCCCGTCAGTTTCTGAGGGGTAAGATCTGTCAGGTTTAGTCATTATGGCACTAAAGTTAGGTGTGCTTCGCTATAACCAATAATAGAGTCTTGCTCCCAATACATCGGGTAATACTCGATATTGCGCCATAGGTCTGCCATATCTATATGGTGCTGATGATCAACATGCCCTGATTCACCAGTAGTATGGACGGTGAGGGAGTTGTCGAGGTCGCTTAGGTCTACGATCATGCGCATGGAGGGAACCCAATTTACGAAATAGCCGTCGATGGGGTCCCAGCCGGTGGCATTGACGATGCTTGCGCCGCCAGCAGTGGGGAAGGCTCCACGATTGAGAAGATTTTCGATGGGGGCGATGCCCGATTGCCCTAAAGTTGAGTTTTCAAAAGTAGATGTGTGCATCTTGCCCCAGTTCCATTTGGCGGGGTCTTTGCCTTGCAGGTCTTCCATTTCTTCTACGGCCATTTCAAAGGCTTTGGCGAAAATTTCATCACGGGTTTCGAATTCGTCTGTTTCTTTATCATCCCAGAAGAAGTGATTTTGATCTGGAGTGATGTTGCGCATGACTTCGAACCAGCGTGAGCCGCCCCCCGGGTAATAATCTTCGGGGAGGTCATCGTGGAAGGTGAGGGCGAGCAGGTTTTTCCAGTAGGCGGCGAAGAGAGCGGCGGGGGCTGAATCCATGTCGTTTTGCAAATCCCAAGCTGAAAGGAGAGCGTATCGTTCGGCTAGTTGCCTTTCGAAGGCTACCTGCCCAAGAAGCGGCACCAGTGTTTTGGCGTTGAGATTCTTATTATCCCCCTGCATTTTTTGCATATAGGCCATATCGATTTCTGCGGGGGCTTCGGCGAGCATGTCTACGATGGCTTGAGCGCGGTAACCATATGCCCAATCGTCGGTGACGAAGTGTTCGTAGTCGAAGGGCGGGACGCGGTTGTTGGCGGTGGCGATGAAGCCCGATTGCGGGTTGAGAACGTAGGGGAGTTCTTCAAAGGGGATGTAGCCTGTCCACTCGAATTCGTCTGTCCAGCCGGGGACGGGGTAGCGACCGTTGCCGCCCGCACGCATGGGGACGCGCCCGGGCATCTGGTAGCCGATATTGCCTTCGATGTCGGCGTAAATCAGGTTTTGGGCGGGGACAACAAAATTGGCAGCAGCGGCGCGGAATTCTTCCCAATTTGTGGCTTTGTTGAAGCCCCAAATTGCTTCAAAAACGGAGCCGGGTTCAAGAGCTGTCCAACTGAGTGCTATGACGTAGTTTTCAGGCAAGCCAAGACCGGCTTTGTCTTTGAAGGCTTCTTGGTCGTCTTCAAGGTCTTCGTTTTTGAGCGGGCCGTAATTGTCTGAAATCACCGGCCCGTGCCGCGTGCTACGCACGGTTAGCTCTACAGGGTCACCGCCGCCTACGTTGATAATTTCGGTGCGGGTTTCAAAATCGACCCATTCTCCGTTGACTTCATATTGATTGGGGTTATCGGGGTTGACTTTTTCGATGAATAGATCCATCACGTCGGGACCTGTATTGGTGAAGCCCCAAGCAACATTGGCGTTGTGCCCAATTACAACGCCCGGCACGCCGGCAAAGGAAAACCCGGTAGATTCGTAGGGGCAGGCTTCGCTAACTGGCATACAGCGTAAATCAATTTGATGCCAGATGGATGGCATCTGGATGCCCAAATGCGGATCATTGGCGAGGATCGGCATGCCGGTATTTGTGTGGGACCCGTCCACGACCCATGAATTTGACCCGATGCCTGCTCCCGCTGGACCAAGCAGACCATCGAGTAGGGCAAAGTTTGCGTTCACGTTTTCAAGCACACTTGTGGTGGTCGTGTCTTGTAGTGCCGAAAGAGAAACGGATTCCGTTAATGCTACGTTCTCTCCGATTGTGGGAACAATAACAGGGTGGTCTTCAGGATAGGGCGGGAAAAGCTCTTCAACCTGCTCGGCAGTGAGTGTGTTCAGCAAAATAGCACGTTCGATTTCCGCGCCCATATTGCCGCGCAAATCCCAAGCCATCGCTTTGCCCCACGTTAGCGAGTGGATGGGTGTCCACGGCTCGGGAGTATAGTCTGCGTTGATGAGTTTCAGGATGCCATATTCGAGGCTAAGTTCTGTGCCGGTGCGCCCTTCTGTCAGATAGGCGTTTACACCATCAGCATAGGTGTCAAGCATTATTTTGGCATCGCCATCCGCAGAGGCGTATTCCACCTCGGCAGTTTGTCGCCACCCCAATGTGCGGAGGAAGGAATCTGTCTCAACCTGCGCATCCCCGAACATTTCAGAGAGCGTCCCGGAGCCGATATGACGCCAGGCATCCATTTGCCAGAAACGATCCTGCGCTTGGACGTATCCCTGCGCCATGAAAAGATCATGTAGCGTGCTGGCGTAGATGTGCGGGATGCCCATCTCATCACGGTAAACTTCGACAGGCGCATCCAAACCTTCGATGCTGAATTCCCCGTCCACTTGCGGGAAAGAGAGTGGTGTATTGACTATGACCCAGTTCTTATAAAAAAGATTGCCGCCAACGGCGACAGTGAGTAGGAAAATAACTACTCCTATTAGAAAATGCCGAACTTTTTTTGACATTACTCCTCCAGTTTGACGAATTGAATTCAGGTATTATACATGAGGATTGGAGCATGTTTATGGGATTGGATTTGGTTTTAAAAAATAAAGATTGGGTATAATTAGCGCATGAAACTTTTTTGGAGATTTATGGAAAAGAAAAGAAGCTTTAGTTTGTTTTTATTATTATTTATGTTTTTATCAGGGTGCTCTTCCTCTTCTCAAGAGCCTAATTTTATTTTAACGGTTGTGGCAGGAACACAAACAGCTGCAGCATATCAGACAGATGCTGCGGAATCTTTGTATACACGAACACCAACGCCTTCGATACTTCGTGCTACAATAACATTGCAACCAACTGCAACAGTCTATGTTTTTGTGCCCACGCCAAGCAATACGCCAACTATGACGCCCAGCGCAACCCGAACGCCTCTAATTAGAACTGAGTGGCCTGACTGGAAAACAGGGAATGTGATTAAAATGCCTAGCGGTAGTGGCTGGAATATTGGTACCAACAAAAAATTTAGTAGCCTGACAGGCCTAATGGTGATGGTGACGCGCAGAAATGGGGTAAGGCTTCGTCCCATACCAAGTAAAGCGATTGGCGGCCCGATGGAGGAGCCGGGCTCCGCTTTTACGTTGACAGGTGTGATGAACAAAGACCCAGAACGTGTTTGGCTTTTTGCACAAGTGATTGCTGTGAATGGTAAGACTTATTGGGTTGGCGGTTCAGAAGGTGACGAGAATACAGACCCAACCCATGCTTTGCGTTTTTACTATCCTAATCTTACCGCTTCGCCCACACCTTCTCCTACGCTCTCGCAAACACCAACACCCTAAAGCTTTCTGTTTGGAAGCATGCAAGAAATGAAAACGCCGCTCTTTTTAGAGCGGCGTTTTTTAGTTTAGATGTCCAAAATCTTACTGTGCCAACCCCAATAATCTCGGATACCAATACCAGAGTAAATCAGCAGTGGGTTTTCCATAGATCGAAGCGGATTTGTCTTGGAGCATCACAGGTGGATAGTAGCCTCGACTGATAATGCCATCAATCCATGCACGCCCATTGATGGCGGTGAGCATCACTTCGTAGACATCTGTTTGGGCCTGTAGATTTAGCCCCACTGAAGGAATATCCGCATTAGGACGATTGAGCGATGTCCAATCAAGGCAGCCTCCAGACGCGGCAGGAATGCAGGCAGATTCTGCGCCTGTTGCTGAAGGAACGGCTAAGCCAAGAATAATCTCTTTTCCAATGCTGACTTGGTAAGGAGAAATTTCTTCGTCGAGTAAGCGTATTGCTTCAGCAATCATCGTATCTTTATTAGTGGGACTTTCTTGACTGAGAGGAGCATCCCAGAGCAGGTAAACGCCGTCTACGCTTTTGATGATGGATGGCGCATTAGCGAGGCTCCCTGGGGTATAAGGTAATGCCCACCAGATTTCACCGCCAAAATGACCACGCAGTTCAGTCAGGATTGCATTCCAGCGTAACTCCGCATCGGCGGGGACGCCGGAAGATTGCCCATCTGCGAGAATCCCGTTTTGCATAGCGGGAGCAAGCCAATCTCCACCGAGTACTAAAACCTGCGTATTGTTGCGTGCGGCGATGTCGGCGTGGTGCAGCGCAAATTGACGGTAGCGGTCGAAAAAGTTATTCCACCAGCCAAAATCACGAGGTGCACTCATCCACCAATCATCAGCAGGGGCGGGGAAGTTTGGGGTTGGGAAAATGGCGGTGTTCAAGTTTAGGGCATGGGCTTGCTCCATCATTTTTGTTGTATCGCCCCAGAGCGGATCTTGGGCAGGTTGGGCGTTGAAAACAAGTGGCTGTGTACGGGTGAAAGTCCAACTTGGGGTGAGCACAATCCAGTTTGCATTGAGTGCTTGAACATTTTGCATTGCCTGCGAAGTGAAATTCATCCAACTTGGCGTGTAATTAGATTGAAATTCGACGCCTGCGATAAACTCGGTATTACGAGCCTGAATGGGTGCGGCAACGAGTGTATATGGCATGTTCTCCTCAAGCCAAGCCCAACCTGTAATATTGTCGCGAATATCTTGTGGTGCAAGGCTGGTGGTTATTTGACGACCTGACGAAGTGTTACTCATTGTAGCAAGATCGTCTGCGCTGCCGCATTGGGCATTTCTGCAATAACGATAGCCAAAATTATTGACAATATCGAGAGGTCCGTAGAGCTTATAGCTCCAGTGGTTATTGCCCATCGCCCACATTGGGATAGGTTCTGTCCAAGCGTAGGGTGAAAACTGGATATAGATAACATCCCCCGCCGGTGTATTTGTGGGGACGTTAAGATCGAATACAATCGGTGACGAGGGGCCTGCTTGCCAACTTTCGACTTTGTCTTCGACGATAATATCTGTTGCGGGAACAACTAATCGCCGAAGGTTATTCTCTCCGCTTTTTTTGTGTTCGGCGTTCCAGAATCCGTCACCAAGCGTATATTTATAGCGCAGGTCTGTTCCTATTGGTAGTTGCATGGTAATGCTTCGGCGTCCATCCGTCATCAGGGAGAGTGTTGGCATTCTGTCTGAAACTGTGCTAAATCCACCGCTTAGGTCGCCGAAAGTATTACCAAGTTGAAGTAAATTTCCAGCCAGACGCACAGGTGCACCATCAACGGTGTTTTTAGGTAGATCAGCGATGAATGTGACTGTGACCAATTGTGCCGGGGCAACGTGGATCTGCACAGGTGTAACCAAATTTGCTTCTACCTGTGCGCCCTGTTGGAAGGGTTGATAGGAGCCATCCATTGCGTAGCCTGAGAGCATATGCAAACCTGGCAAAACACCTTCAAGCAGGAAATTTCCAGAAGAATCAGTCAGGGTTTGAGTGCCACCTACACTGATGAGCAAATTAGGAACAGGCTGCCCGCTGATAGAATCGACAGCCAAGCCTTGGATATGACCAATTGCGCCTGTGAAGTTTTGCCCGGTCCAGCTCGTTACTGTATCTTCAATAGAGCCTGTCCCGTCTACTTTATAAAGACGATAACGTACAGGGAGATTATCGCTAGCGGTTTCTTGAGAGCGATTATTTCCTGCGATAATGTAGCGGTATTTGACAACAGCATTGAGGGGAAGAGGCAGCGAAGTTGTATATGTTTGTGCGTCTATGATCTCAAGAGGATAATTTACTGCATTGAAGGGGAGTCCGGTCACTTCGTCGAGGATGCTGAGAGCGAGAATATCTCCCTCGTTAAGGGGTATCGGGATATGGACGGTGAATCTGGTTTCTGCAGAAGGAATGGGTGTAGATATGGACGTGCCATCCGTCACAGTTTCAGTGGGAGGTGTGTCTTCGTCAGAGCTTCCGCCTCCAAAGTCAAATAAAGAGAAGGTGCAGGCGAGGCTGCTTAAAAGAATAATTGCAGCAAAAGTTAGGATAACTGTTTTAGAGAGTGGAGTATGTTTTTTTTGCATGTTTTTCACTTCTTGGGTTTGAAACGATAAATATTTAAAAGATATTGCGTAAACTGATGAAACGAAACACTCCCTACTATTTACACAATATATTATTCGGTTTTACTTTCCCTTCCGTTATAGGCGATATAGCTTAACCCTATACTGATGAAGTAAAGAATTGACATCGGTAGCATCACCAATGCCATGTTGACAGGATCAACAGTAGGTGTGATTGCAGCAGCAAGAATGGAGATAATTACGATTGCCAGCCGCCATTGATTTTTTAGGACATGCGGTTTGACAAATCCAGCTGCGCTAAGAGCATAGACAACAAGCGGGAACTCAAAAGAGACGCCGATCCAGAACATGACACCAAGGATAAAGCTAAAATAAGAAGCAGGGCGTAATTCGGCTTGGATGCCCATGAAGTTGAGTAAAAATGGGAGGGCGGCGGGGAGCATGATGAAGTAGGAAAAAGCTGCGCCAGCGATAAAAAGCAGACTAGCGAGAGGAATGCCGATCAGTCCAAATTTTTTGGAACGGGGTTTTATACCTGGGGCAAGAAAAAACCAAAACTCAAAGGCGATATAGGGCAGGGAGAGGATTACCCCGCTCATAAGGGCGACACGCATAAAGACGCCGATTGATTCGGTGACTTCGATAGCGCGCAATGCATCAATCCCGCCGACGGGTTGGGAGAGGTAGTCGATGATTGATTCTGTGAAGATGAATGAAATAGCAACAGTGACCATTAATGCTAAAAGCGCGCGAAAAAGATGTTTGCGAAGGGTTTCAATTTCGTCAAAAAAGGATGCGCGTGCCTCTTTGGATTGAAAGACGCTAGTTGTGGTATCGATCAGTGAATGTGATTCAGGGTCTTCGTTGAGAAAGGCCGTGAATGTTTTCCAACCCTTGAAGGGGAGACTGATGATCTTCCAGATAAGACGGAAGGGTGAGGTGATTATCTTCCACAATTTTTTGAAAAAATTACGCATCATTGGATTTCTCTGTGGGGGCTGTTTTCTTAACGGGATGCGATTCTTGGCTCGAGTCTGTTTTTTTAACGGAAGTAGATTCCTCGTCCACGGGTGGAGCGATGCTATTTATCGGCGCATAATTTTTTGAATCAGACGTCCCGCTCCATGCACCGTAGGATGCTTCATCTTTCTTCCCCATTTTTTCGATTGGCGCATTGAGATTTAAGTCGTTACGAAGTTCTTCGACATTAAGATTTTCCAGGTTTGCTTCCCGCATTAGTTGCGTAGGTAATCTTTTTAGTTTGAATGACGCGTCTTTAACTTCACGCCATTCTGGAGATAGAATTACTTTGCGCATCCACGTGCCAATAGTTTTGCCCGCTTTTTGCATATCTTTGGGGCCCAAGACGATGAGGGAGATGAGAATAATAAAACCAAGTTCGGGGATACCGATGCCGAGAATATCCATTAAAGACCTTTGATAGATTGAATGATTTCGTTTTTGTATTTGGCAAGACTTCCTAAAACACCATTGATAAAACTGGGCGCAGCATCAGAACCATAAACTTTTGCTAATTCGACAGCTTCGTTGATGGCAACTTTGATGGGGGTTTCCTGGCTAACACCAAACTCCCAAAAGGCGATTCGCAGAATATTGCGGTCAATGGGGGCAATTTGATCGAGGGGCCAATCGGGGGCGTATTCTGCAATGGTTGAATCGAGCTCTTCTGTGATCGGAAGTACACCAAAAACAATTTGGTGAGCAAATTCTTGCAGCTTTTTAGATAGGGGGAGTTCTTTCAGGCGTTCGGTAAATATCGTGCCTGGAAGGTGGTCGCTCTGATCAACTTCGTAAAGTACTTGCAGAGCAAGGCTACGTGCTCTGGTGCGTTCTTTCATGCAATATTATGCCTCTTCATCGCTTTCAAAGGCGATGTTTTCGATGTGGATATTAACTGCGCCGACATCCATGCCGACCATGTCAGCGATGGCGCGGGTTACTTTTTTCTGAACATTGCGGCTGGTATCACGGATATTGATGTCCTTTTCAAGGACAATATATAAATCGGCGAAAACAACTTCTTCTTCGATGCTGATGCGTACGCCGTCTACAATGCCGCGCCGAAAGATACGATTGACTCCACCAGAAACGGGAGCCATTGCACTGACACCGTCTACTTTTAGGGTTGCCATCCGTGCGATTTCAACCAAAACGTCGGGGGCGACAGTCGTTTTTCCGGGGGGACGGGTGTTTTGTTCCATTCTTGTTCTCCTTGTTTTGAGGCTTTAGACCTCAGGCTTCAGCATAAGTTTTTTCTGATGTCTGAAGCCTGAGTCTTATGTCTAATTTCCTACATCACCATTCCGCCATCAACTTGCAGCGTAACACCAGTGATGAAAGAAGATTCTTCTGCGGCTAAAAATACAACTGCGTTGGCAATATCTTGTGGTTGCCCGAATCTTGCCATTGGGGTCATTTTCATTGAGAAATCTTTGATTTCTTCGGGCAAGCCAACGGTTAGAACAGTTTCAATAAAGCCTGGGGCAACTGCGTTCACAGTGATGTTACGCGAGCCAACTTCTTTTGCAAGCGCTTTGGTGAAGCCAATTAAGCCAGCTTTTGACGATGAGTAATTTGTTTGTCCTGCTTGTCCGGCGATGCCAGAAACGGATGTGATATTGATAATTCGTCCATAGCGGGCTTTCATCATTGGGCGGGCAAGTGCTTGGGCACAATTGAATGCGCCTTTCAGGTTGATATCTAAGACCATATCCCAATCTGCTTCCTTCATGCGCATAATCAAACCATCGCGAGTGATACCAGCGTTATTGACCAAAATATCGATCTTTTCAAACTTTGCAATCGCATCTTTGACCATTGCTTTTGCGCTTGCCTGGTCAGAAACATCTACTTCAAGGGCAACTGTTTCAACGCCTGTATTAGCAGCAATTTCTTTTGCTGTTTCTTCTGCCAATTCCATACGTAAATCTGCAACAGCGATATTTGCACCGCGGGCAGCCAGTGTTTCTGCAATTGCTTTTCCAATTCCGCGCGCGCCGCCGGTCACAAGAGCGGTGCGTCCTTTTAGCGATAAAAATTGAGTCATTTTTTTCTCCTTTTGGCGAGTGAATTATACACCACCCTTAACACATCAAGTACCTTTGGGTTGCAAAACAGGAAAAGAGTGTGTAGCGTTATTCTCTCTGAACTTTTAGTCCCAAAGCCAAAGCCAGCCCACCACCAATCACAATAATCCCCTCCATGATGAAGGCATCTTGCCAAAGTCGCATTGGGAAAAGGCGGATTAATGTATCTGAGTAGAGGAAAATCCATGTGTCGCCTTCAAAGAATAGATGATGGAATTGGGCGAAGAACTCCCAGAAATCGATCGAGGCGATAATAGCGAGAGTTCCTGTCAGGATGAGAGTCAGCCAGCCGCCCCGTTTCGCTCCCAACCTGAAGGCTTGCTCCCATTTTCCGAGCTTTGCCCAGATCCCAAGCAGAATCAGCAATCCAAAGGCCCCGCCCCAAACTTTTAACGCAACCTGGATCAGAATCTTCACATCCAGCATATGACTGACTTCACGATCTTTGTAGAGTGGAGAGTCATCGTCAAAGGTCAAGTCGCCGAGAAATTCGGGGCCAGCATCGTTGTTAAGATATTCTATGGATACCTTTGCATATTTCAGGCGTTCTTCTTGCGAGAAGCCATAACTATCCGGCGGGAAGCCGGGCATACGGTACTCGATCTCAGGAAAGATCGGCGTGAGCAAAATACGAATTCCCAGCAAAATGAGAATGATAGGGGTGAGAAGGGTGACGAGGAAAGAAAGAAAAGAGGACAGGGTTTTATTCATAATTTTATTTGGGGTTGTTTATTGTAGAGGCGCAGCATGCTGCGCCTCTACAATATGTAATATTATTGCAAACTCTCTACATCGCCGCCGAGCATGAAGCCAAGAATCATGTCGTTGGTGATCCATTCGATAGGGGCTTTGTCGTCGGTGAAGATGGTCGAGGTTTCGTAGCCAGACTGTCTATAGATCCACGTGGTTTGAACTGCGTCCACGAGTAATGGGTGGGCATCTTTATTTTCGGTGAGCAGGATAAAATTTTCGTAAAGAAAATCTTCGTTGGTGGGCTGCTTGGTGGCGTAGATGATCGAGTTGAGTGTGTAGGGGATATCCATCACGTAAACGGAGGGAAATGTTTGGGCAATGGTAGTTGCCATCGCGTTGATTAAACGGCGATCACCAGGGAGCCGCCCCACGTTGATGGTTAATACGCCAGTTGGAGATAAGCGCGCGTGCGCAATCTCGAAAAATTCCAACGTGGTCATATGCCAGGGGATATAGGGCGGGCGGTAGGCATCCACGGCGATGATGTCATATAGGTGTGGACTATGAGCGAGACCCCAGCGTCCGTCTTCGGCGTAGGCGTTGAGATTATCCAGTTTGTCCATTCCAAAATAATCATTGCCGACTTCGATAATTTTGGGGTCAATCTCGTAACCGTCAATTGGGATTTCACCGTAAACGGCGGTGGCTTGCTGGGCAAATGTCCCTGCGGCTAAACCGACAACGGCGATGCGTTTTACGTCGTCAATTTTGTTTGGCGGGGTATTGAAAAAGGGGCCGACCAAAAACTGCGACCAGGGTCCATCGTAGTCGAGATTATTGGGGTCATAAATTGAATGAACGCCTTGCCCATCGTTTAGGCGTAGATGGGTTTCTTCGCCGCGTTGCAAAACTTCGATGTAGTTATAGGCAGATTCGGTCTCGTAGATTTGCCCGGCTGTTTTCTTGATGCCACGCCCACCGTTAAAAATAGCGAGGAGAGCAATCGCGACAACCATTAGTAAATAAGGGAGGGTGGCGCCTTTGCCGGCACTCTTGTACATCCCCAGTAAGGCGACAAAGAGCAGTAGCAAGCTGAATACAAGGAAGGTATTCGTTGTTCCGATGCTCGGAATTAGCACCAAAATGGGGAGATAGGTTCCCAAAAAGGAGCCGAGAGTCGAAATCGCATAGATATTCCCAGAGATTTTGCCTGCGCGTTCGGTATCATCCATGCTCAGACGGATCGCGTAGGGGGAAATCATCCCCAAAAGGGTGATGGGGACGCTGAAAAGTACCAGAACAGCAGCGAATGCGCCCATCATTATGCTCACTTGGAGACCGTCGAAGGCGGTGGCGGCGGCGCGCAAAACGGGGCTGGCGATGTAAGGCACGATTCCGAGCGTGAACGCGCCCCATGCCAAAACTTTATACATGTTTTTGGCGTGGGGCGATTTATCGGCTTGCTTGCCGCCGAGGGTATACCCGAGTGTGAGATAGAGCAACATAAGGCCGATAATTGCTGCCCAAACGAGATTGCTGGTACCAAAAACATTGCCGATGAGCCGCGAGGCTGAAAGCTCGGCAGCGAGGGTGGTCATGCCAGAGACGAAAACGGTGAAGTAGATATATTTACGCATAAATTTTATAAGGTGTTGTGGTATATAGTAAGTTTGTTGTATACTCTCAGTATTGTACTCGGAAAATTTTATATCTCGTATTCAAAATAAAAGAGGAAAAATGGCAATAGCAAACTTTGAAGAGAAATTTATAAAATACGCTGAGTTGGTTGTAAAAATAGGTTTGAATGTTCAGTCTGGACAAAAGATGATTGTGCGCGCAGAGACGAACACTGCACCTTTGGTGCGAGAGATTACCGCAATTGCTTATCAGATTGGCAGCCCTTTGGTGACGATTATTTGGGTAGATGAGCAAGTGAAGAAGATAAGACATCAATATGCGCCACGCGATTCTTTTGATGAATATGCAAGTTGGGTGCTTGATGGTATTGCTCAAGAAATTAAAGAAGGTGCAGCCTTTTTGCAGGTTGCCAGCCCTGACCCTGAACTACTCAAGGGCATGGATCCAGAAGCGGTTTCTACCAGCAGAAGCGTATTTGCCAAACATCGGAAGCCCATTGGAGAATTGCAGGGGCAAAATGCTGTCCAGTGGACGGTTATTTGCCCGCCCACACTAGATTGGGCAAAGCACGTTTTCCCCGAAGCAGATATGGATGCCGCGCTAGAATCACTCTGGGAAAATGTTTTTACCCTTTGTCGTCTTGACCAAGACGATCCTGTTGCGCTTTGGCAAAAACATATTGCCGATTTAGATGAACGGCGTAAGGCACTCACAAAGAAAGCATATACAGGGTTGCATCTGCGTGCCCCCGGCACCGACTTAAGACTTGGGCTCCCAGCTGGGCATATTTGGGCAGGTGGTGGTGGAAAATCGAGCAAGGGTTATCCCTTTGTTGCGAACATCCCTACCGAAGAAGTTTTTACCCTACCACATAAAGACCAAACAGAAGGGATGGTTTCTTCAACCAGGCCGCTCAGTTATTATGGCAATATGATAGAAAACTTTAGCCTAACTTTCTCAAAAGGCAAAGTTGTTAAACTCTCAGCTGAAAAGGGTGAGGATGTCTTGCGAGAAATGGTCGAGACAGACGGTACCGCAGGTTTTCTTGGCGAAGTTGCGTTATTGCCGCATCAATCGCCTATTTCACAGTCGAATATCGTCTTTTTGAATTCTCTCTACGATGAAAACGCATCCTGCCATCTTGCACTAGGCAGTGCCTATAAATTCAATCTCGAAGGCGGTCCCGCCATGTCGAATGAAGAATTTGCAGAAGTTGGTGGAAATACTAGCCTGATTCATGTAGATTTCATGTTCGGCTCTGGCGAGTTGGATGTGGATGGAATTCGCGCTGACGGAACGACCGAGCCAGTCATGCGTGCGGGAGAATGGGCATTTGATTTATAGGCTACGTGTCTCTATACTTGACGCTCTTTAATAAACTTCTTAAAATCACTAAAATACCCCATAAGATATTATGGGGTATTTTTCTTAACAATTCATCACCAAAATCTACCTAAACCTACATAATATTTCTGAAAACTTCGGTTAAAATATGTGGCGTTATGTCTAAATCTATAGGAATACTCCTCGCCAATACAGGCACCCCAGATGCGCCCACGCCAAAAGCCGTGCGGCGTTTTTTAGCGCAATTTTTAGCAGACTTACGCGTAATCGAAATGCCGCGTTGGAAGTGGTTGCCGATTTTACATGGCATTATCTTAAATACCCGTCCTCGCCGCTCGGCGAAACTCTATCAAGAAGTTTGGGATGAACGTGGCTCGCCCCTTCTTTATCATACGCAAGATTTAGCGAAAAATCTTGAGGCCGAACTTCGTGCTCGTTCTCCTGAAAAGCAAATAAATGTCGCTATCGGGATGGGCTATGGCAATCCCTCTATAAAGAAAGCACTAGATGAGCTAAGAGAAAAAGGCGCAACGCATTTCATTATCTTGCCACTTTTCCCGCAATACTCAAGCACAACCAGTGGGGCGATTATCGAATCTCTTTTTAATGAAATCAAAAAATGGCGCTGGATTCCCTCTGTGCAAATTATCAGCGATTATCACGACCACCCTGCTTATATTTCGGCAATGGCAAAAAGCGTGCGTGCATTTTGGGCAAATTCGCCAAAACCAGAAAAGCTAATGCTCTCATTTCATGGTATCCCCAAAAAATATGTAGAAAAAGGCGATCCCTACGAAAAACAATGTCTCCGTACCGCCGAATTGCTCGTAGAAGAACTCGCTCTCGATGAAGATGAATGGCTAGCAACTTTTCAATCTCGTTTTGGGCGCGATGAGTGGTTGCAACCTTATACCAAGGAAATACTCGAAAACTTGGGCGCAGAAAATCTCGCTAGCCTCGATGTGCTTTCACCCGGGTTTGCTGTAGACTGTCTCGAAACAATCGGTGAGATCAGCGATGAAGGCCAAGCCAGTTATCAAAACGCGGGCGGCGGCGCATATAATTATATCCCCGCATTAAACGCGACCCGCGCACATATTGAAGCCTTATCTGAAATTATTTTAGACGCAAGTGACAGTCATCTTTAAGGTGACTGTCACTTTTTGAATACTGGAGTAAAAATGCCAGAACTTATCATTATCGGCGGTGGCATCACCGGTCTTAGCGCGGCGTGGGAGGCCCAGAAAAACGGAATTTCTTATGCCCTGCTCGAAAAAGATTCCCGTTGGGGCGGCAAGGTGCATACAGAAATTGTCGAATTTCCCGAAGGTAATGCGATTATCGATGGCGGACCAGAATCATTTATTACCCGCAAGCCAGAAGCATGGGATTTAGCAGGAGAGTTGGGGATTCAGGACAGCGTCATCAACCCCGGCGCAGAAACCCGTCACATGTATATTCTCGATAGCGGAACGCCCGTGGAAGTGCCACTTGCTCCCGTTAAATTTGCATCTTCCCGCCTGATGAGCGGAGGCGGTAAACTGCGCATGATGCTCGAGCCTTTCCAGCCCCCCAAAGCAGACGATGCCGACGAATCCCTTGCCGACTTTGTCACTCGCCGTCTCGGACGTGAAGCCCTCGACAAATTCATCGGTCCTATCTTAGGCGGGATATACAACACCGACCCCGAAACCCAGAGTATTCTCGTTTCATCACCCATCATGCGTGAAATGGAATCCGAATATGGCGGCTTAGTGAAGGCTGTAATTGGTCGAATGCGAAAGGCTCGCAAAAATAAATCAGCCAGTGATGAGAGAAAACCGCGTTTTGGGGCATTTTCAAATGGATTACAAGAGTTGACCGATGAAATGGTGCGTCAACTTGATGGGGATTTGCGTTTGAGTGCAAATATCACCCAAGTTGGAAAAGATGAATCAGGCTATGAGGTTTTCTTGGAAAATGGAGAAAAGCTCTCGGCTAAAAAACTTATTTTTGCTACGCCTGCTAATATCACCGCAAAATTATTGGTAGATATAGCCAAAGAATCAGCAGAAAAATTGGCGACTATTAAGCATGAAAATATCGGCACAGTTACGCTCATTTACCGCGAAGAAGATATTCAAAGCGATTTTCTCATTCACGGATTAATGATTCCGCGCCGAGAAAATCGGGCGATTGATGCGGTCACATATACGTCGTTAAAGATGCCCACTCGCGCGCCAAAAAGCTACGGGGTGATCCGTGTCTTTTTTGGTGGTAGCAAGCCCAATGTCGCGGAAGTTTCCGATGCTGATTTGCAGAAAATCGTTCAAGATGAACTAGCCTCCACCATCGGTATCACGGCGGAGCCTATCCAAATCATCCCATTTAGATGGCTAAAATCTTTCCCGCAGGCAAATGTTGGGCATATGGGTTTTGTTGACGAAATTGAAAAATCACTCCCTGAAGGTATTCACCTGGCAGGGAGTTCATATCGCGGTATTGGTGTCCCCGATTGTATTCAGCAGGGACGGCAGGCTGTGAAAAATGCAATTTGAGACCCGAAAGGTTTTAAACTCACTCTAGATTAACTAGAGTTTAGGACTTTCATAAGGTTTCGTAAAAAAGCATCCGAATAAAACCTTTCGGGTCTTTTATATTTAGAAAAAGGAAAATATTATGAAAAAAGCAATTCGTATCCTTAATGATATCCGCTTGGCATTTTTCCCCATCGCTTACGGATTAAGCGGCGCGCTGATTGGCGGCACGCTCAACCGAATCATGATCGCCGAAATGGAAATGCCCGCTTCATTAGTGGGGCTTTTCTTTGCCATCCCGCTATTGGTCTCCCCAGCGCGCGTTTGGTTCGGCTACCGCTCAGACGGATTTATGCTCTTCGGCAAGCGCCGTGAGCCTTATATCGTTTTGGGCGCGTTGTTAATTGGCTTAGGCATCATTTCTATCGCTACGCTCTCAATCAATCTTGCAGGGAGCGCAATGCTCACCATTGGCGTATTGATTGCCTTCCTGATTTACGGCGTTGGGCGCAATTTGGGACACAACACCTTCCAAGCCTTGGTCGCAGATCGCTTCACGGGCGAAGCTGAGCGTGGGCGTGCAGTCACGATGTATGAGGTTGCAACGCTACTGGGACTCATTGCTGGTGCAGGCGGATTAGGGAAAGCACTCGAAAATTATGACCCTGCGAGTCTGACGCAGGTCGCCATTGGCGTGGCTGTCATTGTTCTTGTCTTGGCAACTTTCGCCGCCGTCAAACAAGAGCCTCACGGTGATGATGTGAATGTAGCAGTCGCATCAGCGAGCAAAATGCCCTTCAAACAGGTTTTACAAGAAGTGGTCTTGCCCGATAAGCAAATCCGCTCCTTTTTTATTCTCGTGCTTTTCACTTTTCTCGGCACCCTTGCCCAAGACGTTCTCCTCGAGCCCTACGGTGCACTTGTTCTTGGTATGCCTGTTGGCGATACGACCCGTCTGACCATGTTTTGGGGCATTGGCGTAATGCTCGCCATGATTCTCTCTGGCACCGTCTTCATCAAATGGCTTGGCTATATGAAGGTGATGCGAATCGGTATGGTCTCTAGCGCGTTGGTTTTTGTTGCGCTTATTTTGCTCGGCATGAGCGGTAACGCTGGTGCATTCAAGAGCATTGTTTTCGTGATGGGTTTCGGCACAGGATTGGCTGGCGCAGGGATGCTGACCGGCATCATCTCCTTCACAACCCCCATCCGCGCGGGGATGCTTATGGGTGTTTGGGGCATGGCAAATATGATCGGCCACGCTCTTGGCAGTCTCATTGGTGGTGGCATTGTAGATATTGTCCGCTTCTGGATGGGTGGCAGCGCATTTGCCGCTTACTCCACCGTCTTCGGGATGGAAGTTGTCATGCTCTCCATCGCCTTTTGGATTTCGACAAGAATAGATCTTTCCGCATCCAAAGCCAAACTCGAAGCTGAAGAAGTTTTACCCGCCTAGATTTCCTGCCACGCCCGTGATTTAGGCTTGCTGCGCGCGTGGATACGTTTTTTCTACCCAAACTTATAAGACTTCCGAATTCTCAAAGAATTCGGAAGTCTTTTCTTTTAAATATTGCCTTGACATTAACGCTACGTCATACTTTATACTCTTTTCACTATGTACACTGTAAAAGAAGTCTCCACCCTCGCTGGTGTTAGCGTGCGCACGCTGCACTATTACGATCAAATTGGCCTGCTGACTCCAATACGAAAAGCAGAGAATGACTATAGACAATATGACGATGCCGCTCTCTTCGCCTTCAGCAAATTCTCTTTTATAGAGAATTAGATTTCAAGTTGTTGGATATTCGCGCTTTGCTGGATGACCCTAATTTTGATCAGATTTCCGCGCTCGAAGAACATGGTGATGCGCTCACAGCACGCCTTCTTCGTGTAGAGGGTTTAATCGAAATGGTGGAGAACACTATTAAATATTTGAAAAGAGAAAAAACAATGAGTAAAAAAGAGTTATTCAAAGCCTTTAGTGAAGAAGAACAAGCGGAATATGCAAAAGAAGCTGAAAAGAAATATGACGCTGAAATAGTATGCGCCTCTAACGAAAAATGGAAAAGATATTCTGCCGAGAAGCAGCAAGCGATTTTAGATGAGGGCAACCAAGTCTACGTAGATATGATTGCTGTGATGCCCAAAGGTGTAGATTCGCCAGAAACACAAGCCATTATTGGGCGTTGGCGCAAGCATATAGACTATTTCTGGAGACCAAATCTCGACCAATTATTTGGGCTGGCAAGGATGTATGGAGAATCTCCAGATTTCAAAACTAAATTTGATGCCATGCACCCAGAGCTAGCGGTTTTCTTTCGCGAAGCGGTTGAGATTTATGTGGATAATCAGAAAGAGTAAGTGGAGTCTCTTGGCTTGACGAAAGCCTTCTCTGGGGCTAAAATACGCCTGTCTTTAGAAAAGTCGCCTCCTTGATGGAGGCGCATTTTTTGTCTATAGCCTTGTAAAGGAAATATCTGATGAGCGAAGAGAATCTAACTCCCGAAGAAGATCTTTTAGAAATGCAAGAAGAAGGTGCGGATACTATCCAAGCTGAAAAGATCAATATGAATCAGTCTGGGGCAAACAGTATCTTTGCAGAAGAAATTTCTATGAAACAAAGTGGCGCTGTTGGCCTAAAAGCACATACGGTTTCTATGCAAGAATCTGGTGCTGTTGCACTTGAGGCAGATGATGTCAGCATAATCAATGGCGGTGCTCTTCTTTTACAAGCAGAAAACGCTCAAGTGCAAGGAAGTGTTGGGGTTGTTTTGGCAAATAACGCCGAACTCCAGGAAGCTGCTGTTTTAGCGGTAGCAAGCCAAAATTTGCGCGCGGAGCGAATCCAGACAAAAATCCTATTAGCAGGAAGCGTTGAAGGCGAAGTCCACACTGTGGTTGATACACGCGAAGCAGTCCTGATTGGCTTGGTTGGCGGTATTATTTCGGGAATAATTCTCTTGATGGGAAGATTTCTCCTTGGGCGCAGAAAATAATTAAAACCCCTCGGTATACTCGAGGATAATCAATAGAGCATGGTAATCTCGATAAGTTTCGAGGTGAGAGGTGTTCGAGGAACGTACGATGGATAAAATTTTAGTAGATGCAGAACAACGTGAAGTGACTGGCAAAAAAGTTCGCTTTTTGCGCCGTGAAGGAAAATTGCCTGCTGTAATTTATGGATATGGTGTTGAGCCTATGGCGATTACTTTAGAGCATAGAGCCACCAGCCGTATTTTGGCAAAGGCAGAATCATCTAGTTTGATAACTGTAAGTTTAGATGGCGAAGAATACCCAACTTTGGTGCGTGAAAAACAATGGGACTATATCAAACGCTCCTTATTGCATGTCGATTTCCAAGTCGTTTCGATGACCGAGAAGATTGCTGCTATGGTTCGTGTTGAGCTTGTTGGCACAGCGCCGGCAATATCTGCTTTCGGCGCAATTTTGATTTCTGGTATGAATGAGATCGAGATTGAAGCCTTGCCTACAGATTTACCAGAAAGCCTTGAAGTGGATATCTCTGGGCTTGAAAAAATTGGTGATACTGTTTTGATCCGTGATCTTGAACTTCCGGATAATTTGACTGTACTTAATGATCCGAACTCGATGCTTGCTGTAACCAGCGCAATCGAAGAAGAGATTGTTGAAGAAGTCGATGTTGATGAAGTCCTTGAAGGTGAAGAAGGTCTCGAAGGCGAAGAGGGCGAAGAAGGCGCAGAAGGCGAAGATACCGAAGAATCCGCAGAATAATTTTAGTTTCAAGAATCAAAAGAGCGAGGCATTTGCCTCGCTCTTTTTTTTTAATAAGACTAAAGACTTTAGACTTAAGACATCAGACTTAAAAAAACCAAAAGCTTAGTCTTAGGCCTTCAAAACTGTTTTCAAAAAGTTAACCGTGATCCGCGCGGTTGCGCCCCAGAGCAATTCGCCATCGTAGGGTTGGTAGGCAATGGTAGGGTGCGTTGCTTTGGGATGTTGAAATTGCCAATAATTTTTAGGGTCAGCTAGCCAATTCAAGGGCATAGTGAATACACGCGCAACTTCTATGGTCGAGACAAAAAAGGCATACGCCCAAGGGAAAACGCCAACAACAGGCGTGATACGGTAATTTGTGACCGTGCGCACTTCGTTTATTCTTCCCAAAATCTGAATATCTTTTGCTTTCAACCCAATCTCTTCATCTGCTTCGCGCAAAGCCGTTTCTTCAAGCGTCTCATCTTCAGCGTCACAATGCCCTCCAGGAAAAGCAACTTGCCCACTGTGATCATTTAGCGTATCGGCGCGTCGAGTAAAAAGAAGATGCCATTCATCGGCGTAAAAAGTTAATGGGATAAGAACCGCTGCACATTTAAGCGGATTTACAGTCTGCTCGGCGGGACGACCAACGTAGCCATCCGTTGAGGGCAAAGTATCCGCGTGATAACTTTGGCGGAGACGCTCCGTGATTTGGGCTTGCGTGATGGTCAAAATCTTAACCTTCCCCCCGAACAGGATTGCCACAAAAGAGACATTCGGCAGTGGATTCGTCTATCCACGTCACTTCATCTGAGCGGATGGGTGCACCGCAACTTTTACATTGTGTTGGCAGCATGGCGGGAGATTTGTCTCGCGCAGTTTCCATTTTCTCCCCATCTGGTAATCTTTTCTCTAACAGGTCGGCAATTACTTGAGATTCTTTCTCTAACCCCAGCTCTTTCAACTCATCTGCAGTGCGTTGACCGAAGCGGTGTAGCGGCTCCCATTGTTTTTTTGCGGCGAGCATCGTTAATCCGCGAGTGAGATGGGGCATCCCCTTTTCTATATTTTCGGCGAGAATATAAGCCCGCCCTGCACGAAGGTGAAAAATGGGCGCACGTGCGCCGCGTCTTCTTTCTGCGCCTTGTGCGATTTTCTCGAAAGCTCTCGCGGCCTCTGCATAATTTTCGTTTTGCATAAGCTCATTTGCACGCCGCAAAGCGGGTGGAACGCGATGAGGCCTTGATCGTTTAAATGGATGGCGGAGGGGACGTCTTCTTCTCATTCTTTTTCCTTATTCCGCCTTATTGAATTCGATCAATTCCATTGTCTCATCTGAGGCAATGGGGAAGGTCATGCTTTGATATTGCACATTAGTCGAATCAACGGTCATTTTGACCATGCCGAGATAAGGTTCAAACCAATGTGTGCTTTCGAGAATCAAAGTGCTATCGACCATCATAACCCCCATATCCATTGAAATTTCCATAGACATTTCACGCTTTACTTCGACGATGTTCGTAAAAATCCCAGCCGGGACAGTGATGGTTTGGCCAGTGGAAATTACGGACCAGTTCATCACGACAGGGGAATCATTGATAACGATGTTTGTTGTCTCGCCTTCAGCAGAGAAGGTCATTTCGCCGTTCATAATATATTCTGATACCCAGGCCATATTCCAATTATTGCTCACGAGCGTTTCTTCAGCGGGAGCAATCACTCCTGAGACATAATCCATATTAAGCGTTCCACTGACCATATCGCCAAAAATGGTATCCATCGTAACAAGCGGATATTGCTTAATCGCACCCGCGTCGCAGGAAATAGTGGATTGAGTGATAAAGCCGGTGCTAATATCCAGCATATCAACGGTGGCCTCTGAGCCATCTACGCTGGCGACAGTTATCCCAATTTGACTTTCGCCCTCGGGCGTGTCGGTTTTGTAAACAAGTTGGCTACCTGGTACGAGCGGATAAAAGACATTATTGCAGGGGTTATCACTGGGACCGCCAACAGGCACGCTTTTTGAAGTGGATTCGGCTGGCGCTTCTTCAGGGGGAGCAGCTTCACTGTCGCTGAGAATTTCGGGATTAAATAAGCTGCAAGCGAGGGTGAAAATAATAAGAATAACAACTAGAGGAAATAGATATTTTTTCTTCATAAATTCTCCAATTTCTAAAAACCGATTACTGATTCGTGGTCTCTTCTTCTCTATCTGGTTTCTCAATCTTTTCCACACGCCGAGCAAAAATTAGAAATCCCGTATGTGCGATCATCCTGTCGGTAGGGCGCAAGCGTGATGATTGGGGTTTGTAATAACGCAACATGATCTCACAAACTTCTATAAAGGCAAATTCACTTCTGTTCAAGGCTAAAAGTAGCTCTTCAACTTGATTGAAAGTTGGCACAAGGCTGGCAAAATATCCACCCGGTTTGAGTGCGGCACGGGCTTGCGCTAAATAATCATGAGGATTTCTCACATCGAGAAAAAGCACGTCCACGTCGGTTTCGTCGAAGCCTTCTTCGATGTCACGGACTTTGAAGTCGACATATTCTTCTAACCCTAATCGCCGTAGATTTTTTTGAGCGAGTTTCGACATTTTCTCACGACCTTCGTAGGAGAAAACTTGTCCATGCGCTCCAACGGAATGTGCCAGGGCTGTGGTCATTGCCCCTGAACCGGTACCCGCTTCAATCACGCGCGAACCGGGTCCAATTCCGGTTGTTAGTAAAATGAATCCAATATCCTTTGGGTAAAGAATTTGCGTATTGCGGGGCATCTCCCGTAAAACATCCGCTAAAGAAGGAGAGAAAAGATAAAAGGGAGCATCTGTGTGGCTATAAACCTGTGTGCCCCAAGCTAAGCCAATCAGATCGTCGTGCTTCAAAATACCGCGATGGGTGTGAAAATCCATGCCTGCTTTGAGGGTGATAATAAAGTGTTTATGCCGCTGCCCGACGAGTAAAATGAGATCGCCATCTTGAGCGTGTGTGGTGTGTTTATTCCATGTCATGCGGTTATCTTACCACGATGCCGAGATAGAGTTGATAGGCACCAAAGATGGATAATGCGATGGTCGCGACGAGCAATAGGATGCGACGAAAGCGACCGTGTTTTTGGCTTGCTTGCCCTAAAATAACGATGAGCGCGAGATTGAGCGATATCATCGTCCCGTAGAACGCTAACATGAAGCTGATACCGAGCGAGGGGCTTTCTGCCAGTCCCTGCAAAAAGATGGGCCCACTCACGAGGCTCCAAAAAATATAAGGACCCGGGCTGAGAAAATTCATCGCAGCCGCTTTCCATATACTTTGCTCTTTTGATTCTTGAAGAGCGTTTTCGTTAAAATTCTTCCATTCTTTATAGGAAGACCACGCTAAAAAAAGAATAAAAATCCCGCCTGCAATATAAAGCCCGCTTTGTAGTCCTTCGGGCATTTGTTTAAGCACAAATATGGCCAGAATGATAATAGGCCCATCGCTCACCAAAGGTGCAAAGGCGGCGATGAGCGTCTTGCGCCAGCCATTCGCCAGTGTTTGGGTAATGAGGTAGGTTTGGAATGGTCCCGGCTGTGCGCCGGCGGCGAATCCAAGGGTGAGACCTGAAATGATATAAGGGAGCATAGGACCTCTGTGATGGAGAAAGTAGATTCTCTTTGAAAAAGGATAGTGAGAGCGAAAGAATGTAGTTATACAGTAGTTTTGTAGAATGAACAACATTGTGAGGAAAGAGGGTGAAGGGTTGCATGTGATTCAAAAGAGAGAAAACCCTTTGTTTCTCATGGGTTAAAATCGTCCATAAATAAGAATTTGTTGTTTGAATATGAAGTTCCACATGCTATAATGTTTTGATGGATTCCCTTGTTGTCATCAGTGTAGCAATTATCCTGATAATCATTGTTTTTTTTCTGAATCTAAGAGCGGGTATCCGAGCTATTCAGGCGGGTCGTCATCTGGATAACTGGTCTTTTAGACATAAAGAAATGAATAAGGCGCGGCGTTTCTTCAGCGTCGCGGCAATGTTTGGTATCCTTGCTCTTTCTCTCATTATTTTTGGTATACCTGTAGCGAGGGATAGAAGCGTTCCTTTGGAGAGTGTCTCTGTAGAAAAAAACGAAGTTGTTGTGCCAACCAATACGCTTTTTGCGCGAGCTACAGAAATACGAATTGTTGTAAATACGCCCCAAGGAATAAAATCCCCGACTCCGGCTATATCTCCTACTGGCATATTTCTGTCAGAAACACCTTCTTCTCAGGCAACTAAAACTTTAGTTCTAGCTTCACCCTCTGCTCAGATTCCACCATCAAAAACACCTCCTCCAGCAAGTACAAGCACAAAGACTGCGATTCCTACGCCAACCCTCGCTATACCGGCACCCGTTGCAAATCTTTTTCGAGGCACCTTAACGCCTGAAGCTGGTGTATTTATTAGCTCCCTAAATTTCTCGGCTGAGATGAAAAATCAGCGCGCAGTATTCCCCAGCAATTCTTTTTATAATCCAATAAAACGTATGTTTGCTGTGTTTTCATATAAGGATATGACTCCAGGCGTACAATGGACAGCTCTTTGGTACCATAATGGGGTTTTGGTACATTCTGTAACGGAACCATGGTATCAGGATTCTGTAGGTCTGGGTTTTACTGAATGGAATCCATCTCCAACTGAGTGGTTACCCGGCATCTACGAGGTTCAGATTTTTGTGGGATTGGAATTACAGTCAGTTGGTCAATTTAGTTTACGAGGCGATCCATCAACATTGACTCCAACTGCTACAAAAACATTTACCCCAACGCCGACTAATACACTAACGCAAACGCCAACAGCTACCGCAACACACACGACAACTCCAACTCCAAGTAATACCCCAACGCGGACTCCATCGCCGACTGCGACCTATACGAAGACCCCGACACCGACCAACACGCCAACGCATATGCCAACAGCCACCGCAACACATACGACAACTCCAACCCCAAGTAATACCCCAACGCGGACTTCATCGCCGACTGCGACCTATACGAAGACCCCGACACCGACCAACACGCCAACGCATACGCCAACAGCCACCGCGACACATACGACAACTCCAACCCCAAGTAATACCCCAACGCGGACTCCATCACCTACCGCGACCTATTCGATAACTCCAACCCCAAGCAATACGCCAACGCGGACGCCAACCGCTACTGTAACTTATACGCCAACTCCAACCCCAAGCAATACACCAACGTGGACACCAACGGCTACTGCGACCTATACAAAGACTTTGACTCCGACCAATACGCCAACGCGAACGCCAACGGCTACCGCGACCTATACGAAGACGTCAACGCCGACCAATACCCCAACGCGAACGCCAACTTCTACTAATACCCCGACGCGGACATCGTCTCCAACCGCAACGTATACCAAGACGTCTACTCCTACCCCAACTCTTTCTATACCAGCCAAGGTTGTCACTCTTTTTAAAGGTACATTAACGCCTGATGCCAATGTATCTATGGGTTCGTTGAACTTCTCTCAAGAGATAAATAACCAGCAAGCGGTGTATCCCAGTATTTCTTTTTATAATCCAATTAGGCATATGTACGCTGTGTTTTCATACAAAAATATGGCTCTAAATGTGCAATGGACAGCTCTTTGGTATCGTGATGGAGTCTTGGTGCATTCTGTAACAGAGCCGTGGTATCAGTATCCTTCTGGTTTAAGTTTTACTGAATGGAATCCATCTCCGGATAAATGGTTACCCGGCGTTTATGAGGTTCAGGTTTTTGCGGGATATGAATTACAAACAATTGGTCAATTTAAAGTGCGAGGCAACCCACCGACATTGACGCCAATTCCTACAATTACGCCTACCCCAACACGAACACCGTCACCAACCGTGACCTATACGAATACGCCGTCGCCTACCGCAACCTATACAAAGACGCCGACTCCGACCAATACGTCAACGAGAACGCCAACGGCTACTGCGACCTTTACAAAGACCCCGACTCCTACTAATACGCCAACGCGAACACCGTCGCCAACTGCAACCAACACAAAGACCTCGACGCCGACCAACACGCCAACACGGATACCAACGGCTACCGCGACCTATACAAAGACCTCGACTCCGACCAATACACCAACGCATACACCATCTCCAACTGTGACCCACACAAAAACCTCGACTCCGACCAACACGCCAACACGGATACCAACGGCTACCGCGACTTATACGAAAACTCCGATACCAACAAATACATCAACGCGAACGCCGTCGCCAACTGCAACCTATACAAAGACGCCGACTCCGACCAATACGTCAGCGCGAACGCCAACGGTTACCGCGACCTATACAAAGACCTCGACTCCGACCAATACACCAACGCATACACCATCTCCAACTGTGACCCACACAAAAACCTCGACTCCGACCAATACGCCAACGCGAACGCCGTCGCCGACCGCGACTTATACGAAAACTCCGACACCAACCAACACGCCAACGTGGACACCATCGCCTACCGCGACCTATACAAAGACCCCAACTTCGACCAATACCCCAACGCAGACGCCGTCATCCACGGCAACCTATACAAAGACTTCGACGCCGACTAACACGCCAACATGGACACCAACGGCTACTGCGACTTATACGAAAACTCCGACACCAACAAATACACCAACGCGAACACCGTCGCCAACTGCAACCTATACAAAGACTCCGACGCAGACTCCAATGCCAACGCGGACGCCGTCACCAACCGCGATCTATACGAAAACCCCGACTCCGACCAATACCCTAACGCGAACACCGTCGCCCACTGCAACCTATACAAAGACCTCGACTCCGACCAATACACCAACACGGACACCGTCACCTACTGTGACCTATACGAAGACTTCAACACCGACCAATACACCGACACGGACACCGTCACCTACTGTGACCTATACGAAGACTTCAACACCGACCAATACGCTAACGCAGACACCGTCGCCCACGGCAACCTATACGAAGACTTCAACACCGACCAATACGCTAACGCAGACACCGTCGCCCACGGCAACCTATACAAAAACACCAACGCCGACCAATACGCCAACGCAGACCCCATCGCCGACTAATACGCCAACGCGAACGCCGTCACCTACTGCGACTTATACGAAAACGCCGACACCGACAAATACACCAACGCCTACAGAGGATCCCGATTGCAATAAAGCGGGTTTTGTCGAGGATGTAAACATTCCTGATAATGCGCTCTTCCAGCCAGGAGAAAAATTTTCGAAAACATGGAAGTTACAAAATGTTGGAACATGCACCTGGGCGTCAGACTACCAAATAATCTTCGTTAGCGGAGAGAAAATGGGAGAAAAAGAGACAATTTTATTGCCCTCAACAGTTCAACCCGGGGAGATAGTAGATATTACCGTTCCCTTGATCGCTCCAGAAGCCCCCGGGAAATATCAAAGCAATTGGCAAATTCAAAACTCACAGGGAGATATTTTTGGAATCAACACAGAAAATGATGCCAATGCCCCCTTCTGGGTAAAAATTATTGTTGAGATAATCCCAACCAATACCCCAGCTGCAATATTGTCGTCAACACCTTCTCCGACTTTATCATCTACACCATCACCGACGCCAATCACTTCCCTTGGATATGATTTTGTCGCCAGCACTTGCGATGCGATCTGGACAAATGGAAGTGGTGAGTTGCCATGCCCGGGCTCAGATAGTGATGATAGCGGATTCGTTTTCAGGAAAGACGACTCTATATTGGAGGGAAATAACCCTACAACACTTCCTGGCTTATTACTCGTGCCTCAGGCTACCCACGATGGCTATATTCAAGGAATATATCCTGAAATTACAATCCAAAGCGGAGACCGCTTCCGGGCTACTGTCTCGTGTGAAGAGGGAGCAACATCCTGCCTGGTTCTTTTGCGTTTGGACTACCAAGACGAGAATGGGCAAATTTATGATTTCTGGGGTTTTGGCGAACAGCATGATGGGCAATATTTTGATGTTGATCTTGACTTAAGTTCGCTTGTTGGAAAACGGATTAGTTTTGTGCTAAGAGTTCTATCTCTTGGATCAGCAAATGGGGATCGTGTATTGTGGATTGCGCCACGCGTCATTCATAGTGAACTACCGGCTATGACGCCAACTGCTACTATGCTGCCAACCCCATCAGCTACTTTATTGCCGACGCCAACAGATTTTCCTACGCCTACGTCTTCTCCTGAACCCACACCTTCCCCAACGCCAACACCTGTACCTGCAGATAAACCTTCAACTATATGGGATATATGGGAGCAAATAAAAAATTGTATTTTAGGTCAAGAATGCATCTTATTCCAATAATCTAAATAACAATTAATGGTTCAGGTCCTTATTGTCGATAAGCTGCTAGCTGATTACGTATTTTGTAAAAAAAGAACGAAGAGAGAGATTGACCAAATCAAAAATCTAAAACGAAAATCTCGTTTTCTCGATAGAGGAAGCGAGGTTTTCGTTTATAGTGGGGGGAATTGCGAAAATATCGCTTCTTGATAAATTAGCCTTTTTGGTGTATATTATATGAACGCTACCCGATTACTTGCATATTAGGGTAGATTTGTTTTTGAGTCTCTTTTCTTGTACAATCAAAGCCCTTTCCCTATACTCTGAGAGAATATATGAACACAATTGAAGTAAAAAACCTTAAAAGAATTTATCGCACAACAACAGGCGTTATTCGCCGAAAGCATAAAGATGTCGTTGCCGTAGAGGATATTTCATTTGATATCAAAGAAGGCGAGCTTTTTGGCCTTCTCGGCCCCAATGGCGCAGGGAAAACAACTTCTGTTAAAGTTTTGGCAACCTTGTTGATTCCCGATGCGGGCGAAGTGCGCGTAAAGGGGTTGGATATTGTCAAAGATGCAAACGAGGTCCGAAAGCAGATCGGATTCATCTTCGGTGGCGAACGCGGTCTCTATTGGCGGCTCTCAGGGATTGATAATTTGCGCTATTTCGCCAGTCTTTATCATGTTGACCCTGATCTTTCGAAGAAACGAATTCCTGAATTATTAGAGTTGGTGGGTTTAGAAGGGCGTGGCGATGAACGTGTTCAGGGATATTCACGCGGGATGAAGCAACGCCTTCATGTTGCGCGAACATTGCTCCACGACCCCGATATTCTCTTTTTAGATGAGCCTACGATTGGGCTTGATCCCGTTGGTGCACGCGAATTCCGTGAAGTAATTAGAAATTTGCAGTCTGAAAAGAAAACCATTTTGCTGACCACGCATTATATGTTTGAGGCTGATTCTCTTTGCGATCGTGTTGCAGTGATTGATAAAGGACTCATCGTCGCATTAGATACACCCTCTGCATTGAAAAAACATGTTCGTGATCTTTCTGTGGTCGAAATTGAAACTTTCGGAATCGCACCACAGAAAGTTGACGAGATCCGTGCTCTTCCTTTTGTAGATGCTCTATCCACCCGTGAGCAAGACCAACGTCAAGTTTTACTCGTCCAAACAGAACGGGGCGCAGAAGCTGTCCCGGATTTGATGTCCGCCCTTGATGGAATGCGCGTTGGGCGAGTCACCGTTCGTGAGCCAACCCTCGAAGATGCCTACGTCCGTCTGGTAGGAGGAAAGGTATGAAATTCAAAAATATAGTCACCTATTGGCGCACCGTCTTGACTGTTGCAGAAATCACTTTGCGTCATCAGTGGAACGATAGTTTCATCCTTTTTGCGATTCTCATACAACCGATGATTATCGCCGTTCTTGCCCTCTTTATGTTGCGCGGTACAGGTGAAGATTATGCCATGTTCGTCGTTGTCGGCAGTGGATTAACAGGATTGTGGAGCAGCTTGCTTTTTATCTCTGGTAATAGCATTAACGGCGAGCATTGGCAGGGAACCTTGGAGGCTCTGGTTGCTGCGCCAATTCCTTTTGAAGTGATCGTTTTTGGTAAAAATCTTGCCAACGTTGTGCAATCGCTTCTCTCGATGACCACATCCTATTTGCTCGCAGCGCTCATTTTTGGATATTCACTGAATATAACCTCGCCCTTGCTTTTCATTGGGTCGGTGCTTCTAAGTGTTTTAGCCTTTATCAGTTTTGGGTTGATCATTGCGCCGCTTTTCATCATGTATCGCGGTATTCAACAATGGCAAAATGCGATGGAGTTTCCCGTTTATATTTTGGCTGGTTTTCTTTTTCCTATTGCTCTTTTACCCAGCTGGACAACGCCCATCAGCTATATCCTGCCGCCTTATTGGGCAGCACGCGCTCTCCACGAAACATCTACGGGGGCGGGCGATTTTGACAAAATTATTTTTGCTTGGGGCATGATGCTTATTTTCAGCGTAGTTGATCTCTTCGTCTCCAGCAAACTTTTCAAGCTGATGCTCCACAAAGCGCGTGTAGATGCGACTTTAGAAACGGTATAGAAGCATGAAAACGATAACAAATAATCTCCGACTTTTCTGGCAAGGGACAATATTTTCATACGTCGCGCTCTTTGCCTGGTTCCGCCCGACAACATACGCAGCGTCGAAAATTCTCATGCCGCTGGCGCAGATGATCTTCTTCACCTTTTTGGGAAGTTATGCCTCCGGCGGAACAAACGTGGATTTTTACGTGATCGGCAACGCCATACAGATTGTCGCGGTGAGTGGCATCTTCGGCGTGACAATGAGCATTGGAGGCGACCGATGGGCGGGTACCTTACCTTATCTTTTCGGTACCCCCGCCAATCGGATGATGCTCTTCTTCGGGCGTGCTTTCATGCACATTTTTGATGGAGCATTGGGCGTTCTTATCGCGTTGGGGTGGGGCGCAGTCCTTTTCAACGTGGATTTTTCGCAAACAAATTTCTCGGCTCTGGGATTGACCATTCTTGTCACCACCATCAGCACCTGCGGACTTGGGCTTTTAATGGGTTGTCTGAGTTTGATCACTGCAAACGTGATGTTTGTTAATAATACTGTCTACTTTTTACTGCTCATTTTCTCTGGCGCAAATGTCGCTATTGACACACTCCCCAGCTGGATGCAAACTTCCTCCCAAACGCTACCTCTCACACGCGGAATTGCCTCAGCACGCACCTTGATAGCTGGCGGCAGCCTCGCCGATGTTGCTCCACTTTTGCTTGGAGAAATTGGTATTGGCATCATCTATGGCTGGCTGGGATATATCCTCTTTAAATGGTTTGAAATCCAAGCTAAACGTAAAGGTTCTTTGGAGACTGTTTAAAAAAAGAACGGGGGTAATCTCAACATCTTTTAAGTATTAATATTTGGAGAATAATGAATAATTTACTAAAAAATGGGAAAAAAGTTTTTAACGAATACCCTCGTGCTTTTTGGACCTACAACGTTGTCGTGTTCATAGACCGCTTAGGTGGGTTCATGCTCTATCCCTTTTTTGCGCTATACCTTACGCAGAAATTTGACCTTAGTATGTCAACAGTTGGCATACTCTTTGCGATCTTTTCAGTCTCAGGTTTTGTAGGGAGCGCCATTGGCGGTGCTATCACCGACAGGATGGGACGTAAGGGTGTGATCATAGCGAGTCTTGTGCTTTCATCCCTAAGCGCACTTGGGATGGGGTTCGCACCAACACTCGAGTTTTTTGTAGTGGTAACAGTCGTCGTCGGCACACTGTCCAGTATCGGCGGGCCAGCTCATGAGGCGGTCGTAGCCGATTTACTTCCAGAGGAAAAACGGGCTGAGGGATACGGCATCATCCGTGTAGTTTTCAACCTTGCTGTCATCATTGCCCCACCAATTGCTGGTTTGTTGATTGCGAACTCGTATCTGACCCTTTTTATAGTGGATGCAGTTATTAGTCTGATCGCTGCGGCTATCGTACTGCTTGCTTTGCCTGAAACAAAACCGCAAGGAGATCCCAACGCAAAACCCGAAACCATGAAACAGACATTCAAGGGATACGGAAGAGTGTTTAGAGATACGCCCTTTGTTCTCTTCATTGGTGTGACTATATTAATGACGCTGGTGTATATGAATATGAACTCAACCCTTGGCGTATTCCTGCGTGACTATCGTGGGTTGGCTGAAATTGGTTACGGTTCATTACTCAGTATTAACGCCGTCATTGTTGTTGCACTTCAGTTCTGGCTTACCCGTCGGCTTGAGAAATATAAGCCCTTACTTATGATGGCAGTTGGATCGTTCCTTTATGCTATTGGGTTTGCGATGTATGGCATTGTCGGTGGTTTTCCATTATTCGTGACTGCTATGATCGTCATCACAATTGGAGAGATGGTCGTTTCGCCTTTCCAGCAATCCTTAGTGGCTAGTTTCGCCCCAGAAGATATGCGAGGACGTTATATGGCAGTTTCAGGCCTTACCTGGGGAATTTCTTTTGCGATCGGTCCATACTTTGCCGGGCTTCTTCTCGACAGCGCGAATCCTAATATGCTCTGGTTTGTAAGTGGGTTCATCGGATTGCTCGCAACCTTTGGCTTTATTGCGCTCAACAAGTTTCATCATCCTGCTCTTTCAGCAGTTGAATCAGTTGCTGCGAATTAATTTCTTCCTAAGTGCGGGGCAGGTTTCTAAACAGACCTACCCCGCTTTTCATTAAAAATCTGGCATAGAAAAAACTTTGCGGGTAAGATATAAGGGAGGAGAAAAAAATATGGCAAAACATCTTGTTGTAGTCGCTGGAAATATCGGCGTTGGTAAAACATCCCTTACTGAGCGCATGGGAGATCGTCTTGGCTGGCGCACCGATTTTGAATCGGTATCTGATAATCCCTATCTTTCAGAATTTTATGATGATATGCGTAAATGGTCTTTTCATTTGCAGGTTTTCTTTTTGGGGCATCGTGCTGAGCAATATCTCGAAGCTGCAAACGATCCCCGTTCTGCAATTTTGGATCGTAGTATTTTTGAAGATAATTATATTTTTGCGCGTGCCTTGCATCATCTAAATAATATCAACGAGCGGGATTACCAATCCTATCGCCGCCTCTTCAACCTCGTTGTCGAAGGGATGCCGCGCCCTGATTTGCTCATCTATCTCAAGGCGCCAGTGGATGTGCTTTTGGAGCGTATCGAACGTCGCGCTCGGGGGATGGAGACGGGTATCACGACCGAATATCTATCCTTACTGGATTCATTCTATGATGAGTGGCTGGGTCATTTTGACCTTTGCCCAGTCTTGACCATCCGTACTGACGATCTTGATTATGTCAACCAACCAAAAGCGTTGGAGATCGTCACTGAACGTATCACTGATAAATTATCTGGCAAAGAAACAGTAGATTTACGAGAAAAATAAAATGGATGCACAAAAGCTATTAAAAGAACTCGAAGATGCAGGTACTGCCCAAAATCGAAAAATCTATGCTCGTCATGGGGTTGGGGAGAAGATGTTTGGGGTCAGCTTTAAGATCCTTCGTCAGAAGCAAAAAGAATGCAAGGGCGAAGACGAGCTTGCTCTTGCGCTGTGGAAAACTGGTTATCATGAAGCGCGCTTATTGGCGGCGATGATCGCTGATCCAAAAAAAATGGATGCAGAAACTGCCGAGCTTTGGGCGCAAGATTTACAGAATTATGTTCAAACGGACGAGTTTTCTAGTCTGATTGGTAAGACATCTTTTGTTCAAGAAAAAATGGAAGCGTGGACGCTATCTGATAAAGAGTGGGTTGGGCGGGCTGGATGGCATCTTTTAGCAAATATCGCACAGCATGATGATGTTTTGCCTGATGAGTATTTTCTTGCGTATTTAGCACGAATTGAAAATGAGATCCATCAACGGAAAAACCGCGTCCGAGACGGGATGAATAATGCTCTGATCGCGATCGGTATTCGCAACCCCGAACTCACGGAGAAGGCGAAGGTTGTTGCAGAGAAAATTGGCAAAGTGGAAGTTGATCACGGTCAGACCAGCTGCAAAACGCCCGATGCGGTGGGGTATATTGAAAAGACGCTTGCTTATCGCAAGAAAAAAGAAAGCAAAAAGAGGAGATAATTTGTGGACGCATTAAAAAAACTTTCAAAATCTTTCGGGTTACACCCCCTTGTGGGGTTTGGCATGTTCGCCATAGATATGATGCTTTTCGGCGCAGAAACGCTCACCTTCGAACTGACTTGGCCCATTTCAGTTGCCGTTGGCGCAGCGTTGACTATTCCCAGTATTTTGATTCAGCGCCATAGCTTCAAAGATAATTGGGGTGCATCAATCGGGAAAGGTCTGCTGGTTGGCGTATTGACCGGAATCCCGACGGCATTGCCAGCATTGATTCCACTGCTGGGCGGCGCATTGGGCACGATGCAAATGTTGGGTAGCGGAAAAGAAAAAGATTCCCCTAAAATTATCGAAGCAGAGGTCGTAGAAAAAGAAGCTCTTCCTATTCTTGACGGGGAAGTGCAAGAAGAATAATTGTTGATCACGTTTTCAGCGTGATTCACTCGCAAGAAAAGACACCGAGTTTTTTGAAAAACTCGGTGTCTGCTTTTAAATCTTCATTCAACATTCTGCAATCAGAATCAGATTAAATCCTCCATCAAGGCCATCGGCAACACAGCAGCCCCAACAATTCCGGGTCCCGTATGTACGCCTAAAACGGGTGAGATACGAGCCACTTCCATTTTCTTCACATTCAACCCCGCTTCCATGGCTGCCTTCATCTGATCTGCACCTTTCTCAAAACGACCATGCAGAACGGTCGTCCAGAGAGGGGCATCACCATAAAGTTCAGAAAGGTGATTGACCATAGCGCCAATATTTTTCTTGATCGTACGCCCTTTACCAAGAGTTGAGTACTTCCCGTCAGCGTGGTCAACGTGGATGATGGGTTTAATTTTAAGCACAGACCCAGCCAAAGCCTGTACTCTGCCGATACGACCTCCGCGTGCTAAATACTCGAGTGTTTCGAGTGTGTAGATCACTTCTGTTTTCACACGGATCGCTTCCAACCGTTCTTTGATCGCGTCCATACTCCATCCCGCCTTTGCAGCTTGCACCGCAGCTAAAACTTGAAAACGCTGCCCGCCAGAGAGAGTCATGCTATCCACTGTTGAAACAACCTTCTCTTTTAATTGCCCCGCGCCATTGATCGCCGAATTCAGCGTTCCGCTCAAACCAGAAGAGATATGAATAGAAAGAATCTGCTCTTTGGTCTTGGCAAGTTTTTCATATAATTCATGAAAAATACCAGCGGAAGGTTGCGCAGTGGTTGGAATAGCAGGGCGCATAGCTTCGAGGCGATCATAGAAATCATCGGGGGCGATATTTGCTGCGTTTTCTTCACCCTCGGGAAACTGAATATAAAGCGGAGCCTCGACAACGCCGAGTTCCTCGCGTTCTTTTGCAGAGAGATCTGCTGCACAATCCGTTACTATTTTCATATAAACTTCCTTTTCTTAGTTTTATTTATCACAATTAGCATTATACATGATTTGGCTGATAAAATGGGTAGATGAAAAGCCCTCAAATCTCTGTCATACTGCCCTGTTTTAATGCCGCAGAAACCCTCGAAGAAGCCTTGGAAAGCCTCGCCGCGCAAACCTTTAATAACTTTGAAGTCCTTGCAGTAGATGATGGCTCAACAGATAATACGGGATTGATACTGGATCGCTGGGCGAAAAGCGGTTCCCGTTTTAAGCACATCTCCCAACCCCATGCAGGAGTCATCTCCGCATCGAACGCCGGGATGCTTGCCTCCGTTTCCCCATACATCGCCCGCACTGACGCAGATGATATTTTGCATCCCCAGCGTTTAGAGAAACAAATTGCCTTTCTCGAAGAAAATCGAGATGTTGCGGTCGTGAGTTGTCTTGTAGAAGCCTTCCCGAAAGAAGATGTGGGTGGTGGATTTCAAGTTTATATTGATTGGCTAAACTCCCTGATTACCGATGAAGACATTAAACGAGAGATTTTTGTTGAAAGCCCTTTGCCAAATCCCAGTGTGATGTTTAGGCGTGAGTGGCTTTTGAAGATGGAGGGCTACCAAGAACATGATAATTTCCCTGAAGATTATGATTTGTATTTGCGAATGTATATTGCAGGCGCAAAATTTGCCAAAGTCCCCGAAGTTTTTCATAAGTGGCGCGAACACCCCAATAGAATCACGCATACCGACAATCGTTATTCCCTGACAAATTTTTTACGCGCCAAAGCATATTATCTTGCACGTGGTCCCCTTAAAGGACGGGATGCGGTCATTATTTGGGGTTCGGGGATGAAAGGGCGCAGGTTGGCAAAGCACCTTGAGCGTCAGGATGCACCCATTGTCGCATTTGTGGATATTGACCCAAAGAAGATCGGGAGAACACGTCGGGGGAAACCGATCATTGCTCCAGATGAGTTGGCGAAATATTGGAGCGAGAATCAAAATTCGGTCATCCTCGCAAGTGTCGGGTCACGTGGAGCGCGGCAACTCATCCGACAAAGATTAATAGATTTTGGCTATGAAGAGGGTGTTGATTGGTGGGCGGCGGCTTAATCCATCTTAAAAGAAAAAACCTGACAGGTTTCTAAAATCTGCCAGGTTTTTGTTTTGAGAATTCAAGAAGGGCTTATTCGTAGCCAGGACCTTCTTCAAAATAATCGTAGTTGGGCTGAATATCTTCAGTGAGATCAACTTCTTCGCCAGCTTCAAGTTCTTTGGTGCATTCAAGAACAACGGGTTCACCATGGTGATCGGTGTTTTCGTAATGGCCGGTGAGACCGATGCGAGCGATAAATTCGCCGCCTTCGGCAACATAAGGATCAGGAACTTCATCTTCAACAAAGATTGCGTTATATGGGCATTCAGGAATGCAGGCACCGCAGTCGATGCAGGTATCGGGGTCAATATAGAACCATGGATACTCTTCTTTTGGGGTGCCGGGAACAATGCATTCGACAGGGCAGACTTCAACACAGCCGCTATCGCGCAGGCATAAACTGGTGATGATATGAGTCATTGTTTCTCCTCTTTTATGGGACGATTATTAGACGAACTTACCTATTTTACCCTATTTTTGAGTACGCAATCGAGTGAGTTTTCTCATGCTAAGCAATGAGATTACTCACAAGAGGAGAATTCCGATAATTTTTATGATATTCTTGACAATATTTATTTTTATTAGTATTATTCTCTTTATAAGTAGAAAAGTTTTATACCGTTTAACTTGATATTATGACTAACTAAAGGAGTAAAATATGTTTTACCATCTTTTTGATGCCCTTGATAAAAATTTACCTTTCGCTCGTGCTGAAGCGCATTGCGATGTACCTTGCGGGATTTATGATCCCAGCACTGCCCAAATTTCTGCCCTAACCGTTGTTCGTATGATGGATTTGATGGCTACTGAAGCTGAAGCCCACGAACATGGTGCCGAGCATATCAACAGCATGGCTCGTTATATCGCAGTCAAAGAAGAACATGCAGAACAGGCAAAACAAGAAGTTCGCATTATTTGGGGTGACTACTTCAAGAAAGACAAACATCCCAACGTAGATGAGCTCGTACACAAGATCATGCAACTTGGCTCTGCATCTCGCCAAACCGCTGATCGTGAAAATGGCGTTGCTTTTGTTGAAGCCATCAACGAGTTTTCTGCCATCTTCTGGGAAACTAAAGGTGTTGCAACGAAAAAAGCAAAGGCGCCTTACGCACCTGCGCTTGAGATGGTATACCCCGACCTCTAAACCAAAAAACTAAAGAAAAGGCTGGCTTCGAACGAAGCCAGCCTTTTTAATTAATTATGTTTCGTATTTTACGCATTCATGGCGAGAGCATGGCCCCCGAATATCAGAGTGGGGATTTTGTGTTCTTGATGAAGGTTTTTAGGAAAGGTCTTAAGCAGGGGGATGTAATTGCCTTTGAGAATCGGTTATATGGCACCTTGATCAAGCGCATTGAAAAAAATACAGATGAAGGGATTTATGTTGTCGGGACAGGGGAGAATAGTCTTGATAGCCGCAGATTAGGACCGGTGAATCGTGATAAGGTACAAGGAAAGGTGATTTGGCATATTCGCCGCCGATAACCTGTGTAATAAAATTAATAACAGGGTTATAATCTTAGCACTTAAAAAATCTTGGAGAATTAAATGAGTGAAAGCACCCTCCTGATAGCTTTTGTTTCCTTTGGCGTTTTGTTAATCGTTGTTGCTATTATTGTGCGCAAAATAAGCGTACGAGATATTTTTGATGATGATTCTTCTTCTTCCCCTTTTGCTAGGCAACGTTCAGCTTTTCCAAAGAATATGGGTGCAGAAATAAATCCTCAGAGTGCTACTGCTAAGAAAGATAATATCTTTAGCTTTAACAAGGAAAATATTAATAAATTTAGCAAAGTGCTTAGTGTTATTGGGGCAATTATCCTTTTTACGCCTACACCAGATTCTTTGAAAATTTTTGGCTTAGGTATGGTTTTTCTTGGCTCTATGCTCGGAAAAGCAACGGCACCTCCCAAGAAAAAGAGTAATTCGCCTTCAAAAAACTCAACAGCACAGAAAGTCCGAGCGTTGGCTGGCAAGCCCGAATATGGTCAGGCTTTAAAGCTCCTTTCTGCGGATTATAAAGACGCCTCGCTTCGCACTGAGGAAGAAAAATATCGACGCGCCCTTCTCTATCTACAAGGAAAAGGGATTTCTCAATCCGAAGCTGAAGCGAATCTCAAACTTCTCTATACTTTGCTGAACCGCAAGAAGACTTAACGCTCCCTTTCCTCCTAAAAAAATATATTTATTCCCGATGAAAAAAGCTCCATCTACAGCTTCTTATCATTTTCTCTTTGCTAGCATTCTTTCCCTTGGCGCGCAGACCTTTCTTCTTGGCGCAGATAGACAAGCATACTTGTTGCGCGGCATCTCTTCCTTGGGCATTATTACTTTTTCGGTTTTCTTTTTTCTAGCCAGCACATTGTGTTTTTCTTTGGTTTTTTTTACAGTCTCTTCGAGAAGAGAAAAGCAAATAACTCTTTTTGTGTTGGTTGCTTTTTCTTTCTATGCTTTATTATATGCACGTGCATTTCTTTTTGTAGAAACGATTCTTTTTATCCTTTTGGGAATAGGGTACATCTTAGAGGTTTGGCAAAAAAACAAAAAGGATAATCTTGGATACGCGATGGTTATCGCAAATATTGCTGTGGGGGCAAGCTTCTTATTCGACCCAGATTTCTTAAAATCTTCTCTATATTTACCCGCTTTTCCTGCTCAAGCTACATTGGGCTTTATTTTTATCGGGACAGCTATCATAGGAATTCCTTCTCTTTTGCTATCTAAAAAAGAGATTTTTCATAAATTCTCCAAGTTGATAATTCTTCCTTGGCTGGGATGGGCTTTCATATTTGCCAGAGTACCAGAGATTGGTATCTTTTTGCCCTATATTGTTATTTCTTCAATGCTCTTGACCTCAGGCTTGATACCCTTTGAGAAAATTCGTCTGCCAGAAAGCAGGATGTTCGGTAACCTTGTTTTTCCCGCATCTGTTTTACTCCAAGGGCTTCTTCTTGCCCTTTTTTATTATCTTCTTCAAGGGAACACGCCTCACGCTGCTGAAAAGAATGACGTTGTCCTGCTCTTCTCATTTACTCTCAGTCTTTTTCTGCTTTATAGTGTGATGAAATCGCACTCTGTGATTAATAAGCTAATCTCTAATGACCATATAAACCAGAAAGAGGGTGCCAAAAAAACGCTTTTTGAAAAGTTTTCAAATCGTTTGTTTGCTCCTGCGAAAGAGCTGCTTCCCCTTTCGGAATGGCAGGCCAAGAAAATACAACTTTTATCAGCCGAGTTGACCAAAGAGCGAGAGGGTGCTAAACGTTTTGCGATGCTTAATAATCTGCGAAAGCAACTTGATGATCAACTGGATGACCCCGTTGCCGCGCAGCTAGTAGTCAATGCAACTCAACTTCATTTTGGAGCAAGTATTGTCGCAATTCTCAGCTACGATATTGAAACGCACGAACTTTGCTCATTAGCCTCTGCAGGGAAGAGAAGTTCCAGCATCCCATCGGGATATCGCCAAGACATTGATTCTGGGATTATGGGGAGGTCAGCCCGCCTTCGTAAGACACAGGTTGTAAATGATACAGCACTGGACGACGATTATTTTGATTTAGAAGAGGCAAAAAGTCTTTCTGAGATCGCTATTCCCCTTATTCATCACGGGCATCTAAAAGGTGTTTTGGTTATTGATGCTGAAGAAAAGAAAGCTTTCTCTGCAGCAGATATTCGAACACTTGAAAGAATTGGGGAAGAATTGATCAATACTTGGGAGAGATCGGGGCATAATCGTCGTTTAACAACGCTTATTGAATCGAGCATATCTCTATCCACATCACTTAACCCACAAGCTGCTGTTAAAGAAATCACGCTCATTGCTAGAGAAACCTTGCAAGCGCGTTTTGTCTTTGTGGCCCTCTTTGATCAGGATGGTTCTTTCACGCGCTCTTCATTTGAAGGGGATGCGCCCAACTTGCAAGCTTTTCTCAGTAGGGATTTGGCTACAAATCCATTACTGAGAAAAGCTCTTGACGCAACAGAGCCCCTGCGGGTGAGGGATATTCGTAGGCATAAATATGCGCCTACTATTAAGCTGGATGATAATATACTGCGCGGAGTGATCATTATTCCTATTCGTCTGTATGGGGTAAGTATTGGAGCAATCTTGGGTTTTGGCAAACAAGGTGGCGTTTTCTTTACCAGAAAAGATGAAGCTCTTGCCAAGTTGCTTGCAGCGCAAGCGGCTGCAGCTATTGAAAGTGCGTGGCTTATTCAGGAATTACGCTCTACTGCGGTGAGGACCACCCTGCTTTATCAGCTTAGTTTTGGGATTATTGAAACAGAGAGTATAGAAGAAGCCGCGCAACTAATTGCTGGAACCGCGCATCGTCTTGCGAAAACATCGGTTGCGGGTATTGTTCTTTTCTCGTTAGATAAAAAGATTCAAACTGCTCTAGAAGTGACTGCCGAAGGCGTTAATTTTGATAATACTGTTCCGATAGAGTTTATTAGGCAAACATTGGACGCAGGAGAAACCATTACTGCCTCCAGCGGGGAAGCATCGACCCATATTTATTTGCCGATTCAAACCCATCTGCGTAAATATGGCGTTTTATGGATGGAATTTACAGAGAGCGAACGGCAGGCTTCATCTCAGGGACAAACCTTAAAAACCTTGGCGAATCAGGCAGCTATTGCGCTTGAACGTGTAATATTTTTGCTTGAATCTCGCAAAAAAACACATGAGCTTAAAGGCACTTTTGCTAAACTGGAAAATAGCTACGACCAGACCTTGGGTGCGCTAATGTCTGCTCTTGATGCGCGAGATCGAGAAACAGAGGGGCATAGCATGCGAGTTGGGAAAGCCGCATATTTGCTGGGAAAGGAATTCAATCTTTCTGATGCACAGCGTAACTCTCTACAGCGTGGCTCTCTTTTGCACGATATAGGTAAAATTGGCGTCAGTGATGCCATTCTCAATAAAGCTGGCAAACTCACTGACGAAGAGTGGGTAATTATGCGCCAGCACCCATCTATTGGAAAGGCGATTATTGAAGATATTCCTTTCTTGCAAGACGCGTTACCGATTGTTTATTCTCACCATGAACGCTGGAACGGGAGTGGTTATCCTCTTGGGTTGCGTGGGACAGAAATTCCTCTTGAAGCGCGTATTTTTGCCGTTGCTGATATTTTTGACGCGCTAACCAGCAATCGCCCTTACCGAGTAGAAATAAGTGACGAAGAGGCTCTGGCTTACCTTCAAGAACAGGCAGGGATTCTAGTTGACCCAGACGTAGTTGTTGCTTTTGAGCGTTTGCTAAATGCTCAAAAGATTAGAGGCGCAACGATACCGATTCGTTAAATTTAGCAAGGGTTCAAAGCTCTTGTTAGATTTTTTACCCCAACAACTCCTTAAAAGCAGCCACCGTTTTCTCCACAGCCTCATCATCGATCCAATAATGCAAGACCATCCGGAAGCGATGTTTTCCCGTCACTCCAATTCGGATTCCGTGGGCCTTGTGCATATGGGCGGCAACTTTGTCTGCTGAATATTCGATATGCTCTGCCAAATTCATAAAGATCATATTCGTGTGAGGAGTTCCCTCATCAAGGACTAAGCCGGAAACGCTCGCAAGTCCTTTGGCTAGCTTCCATGCCCGAGCGTGATCTTCTCCCAAGCGATTTGCCATTTTATCTAGTGCCACAATCCCGGCTGCTGCGAGAATTCCTGCTTGGCGCATCCCACCGCCTAATTGTTTGCGTAAGCGATGTGCTTTTGTGATGAATTCGCGTGAGCCGCATAAAACCGAGCCGACAGGCGCAGAAAGCCCTTTGCTCAAGCAAAATGTGACAGAATCAAAAGGCGAAGCAAGTTCCTTTGCAGAGGATGATAAAGCCGCAGCAGCGTTGAAGATACGTGCGCCGTCAAGATGAAGGGAAATCCCATGCTCTTTGGAAAAATCCCCGACTTTATTTGTATAATCCAGCGGAAGAACTGATCCGCCACAACGATTATGTGTGTTTTCTAAAGCAATGAGACGTGTAACCGGCTCATGCGTGTCGTTCCAGCGAATATTTTCTTCTATATCTTCGAGGAGCAATTTTCCATCATCCTGATTTTGGAGTTGGTGTGAATGAACACCGCCCAATGCCGAAATACCGCCTGCTTCGTAAAGAAAGATATGGGCTTTGTTGCCAAGAATTACCTCGTCGCCGCGCCCACAATGGGAGAGGACGGCAGCCAGATTGCCCATCGTTCCTGAGGGGAGAAAAAGTCCTGCTTCTTTGCCGAGCATTTCAGCAGCCTTTTCTTGGAGTTGGTTGACTGTGGCATCCTCGCCGTAAACATCGTCTCCGACTTTGGCTTTTGCCATTGCTTCACGCATTTCTGAGGTGGGGAGAGTGACAGTATCTGAACGTAGATCTATTATTTTCATGGGGGAGTGCTCCTTTGGATTGAGTAAAATTCACCTGTCCATTTTACCGCATTAGAAATCTCTTGCCTTAGTTTTTTTCTTATGGTATTATCTCGCATTGACAAGACCGACTGGTCGGTCTGATAAAGAATATGACAACTCTATCTGATAAAACCCGCTCCCGAATTCTTGATGCCGCTGCCGATGTCTTTGCAGACAAGGGTTACCATGATGCGCGCATGGATGAAATTGTAGAAGCTTCGGACACATCGAAAGGGGCGGTTTATCATCATTTCCCGAGCAAGAATTACATATTCTTTGCATTGATCGATAAGTTTACGAAATTGCTTGAAGAGCGTTTACGTGAAGCGATTGAAAAAGAAGAGCACGGACTCCAGCGCGTGGACGCAGCGATTAAAATCTGTATGCAGACTTTTGGCCAGCATCGTACTTTGGCGAAAATAGCCCTTGTTCAGGCTGTGGGATTGGGAGAAACATTTGAGACAAAGCGGCGTGAGATCAATGATCGCTTTGCTGGAATTATTCAGACATATCTTGAACAGGCAATTGCAGATGATAGCATCCCAGCGATTGATACAGAAGTTGCTGCTCGGGCATGGATGGGCGCACTCAACGAAGTTGTTTTACGCTGGGTATATACCGGCAGCCCCAACCCTGACCGTGCCGCTCCCGCCTTGCAAACTTTGCTTCTACGCAGCATTGGCGTGTCTGAAGAAAGAATTGAAGAATTAAATAAAAATTAATTATGCAACAGATATTTGTGGGTTGCATAAAATAAAAATAAAGAGGTTTAAAAAATCATGAAACGTAATATAATTTTTGGAGTAGCTCTTCTGCTCTCCCTCAGTCTTATTTTAGGGGCTTGCGCGCCAAAACCTGCTTCTGAGCCTGTTGGGGAAGTGGCAATTGATGCCGACGAATTTGATGATGAGGGCGACGAAGACGAAGGCGAGGCTGGTCCCGTCACATTAAGGATTGCCGTTCTCCCAATTATAGATACCATCCCACTTTTTGTTGCTCGTGATGAAGGTCTCTTTGAAGAGTTTGGTTTAGATGTCGAGTTTATCCCCGTTTCATCTGCCCCAGAATTAAGCCAAATGGTTGCTTCTGGTCAGGCTGATGGCATGGTCACAGATGGGCTTACAGTTGCCTTTTTTGATAAAGAAGAAATTCAAATTCAAATTGTGCGCTATGGGCAAACGCCTTCGGCGAATACAGGGCACTTTTTCATTCTTGCCGCAAATGGCAGCGGGATTTCCACTCCTGAGCAGTTGAAAGGCGTTGAAATCGGTATTTCAGAAGGAACAATTATTGAATATATTACTGATCGTTTGCTCCAAAAACAAGGCTTCCTTGCAAATGAGATCAAAACAATTGCAGTCCCTAAAATTCCTGACCGTATGGCTTTGCTCGCCTCTGGCGAATTGCAGGCAGCCGTATTGCCCGATCCGCTTGCATCTTTAGCAGTACAACAGGGTGCAACAATTATCTTGGACGATTCTCAGACACCAGAATATGGTGCAAGCGTTTACGTCTTCACAACCGAAATGATCAATGAGCAGCCAGAAGCGATCGGCTCTTTTGTAGAAGCGATTGATATTGCCGTCAGATTCCTCGCTGAAGACCCAGATGAATATATCCCCGTCTTAACCGATAACAAACTCATTCCACCTCCATTGATAGAAAATTATACAATCCCACCCTTCCCAACGGGAATTTACAGCGAAGCCGAATGGCAAGATACGCTCGCTTGGGCACAGCAAAAAGGATTACTTCTTGTTGATATACCCTATGCAGAAGCAGTAAACACATCCTTTTTGCCCTAAGCGCACACTTGCGATACAATCAAGAGGCTGGAGATTTCCAGCCTCTTTTTTTATGATGATCACTCTTACCGACCTCACCTTCGCTTATCCCCAAACCGCGCCCGTCTTGCAAAACTTCAATTGGCAAATTCGGCGCGGAGAACGCTGGGCACTTCTTGGGCCTTCAGGATGCGGCAAAACAACCCTGCTATATTTGCTCGCTGGGCTGCGTTTTCCCTCCTCAGGCGAACTGCTGATTGATGGTGAATCCCTTTCCCGTCCCCGCCCACATTCAGGATTGATTTTACAAGAGTACGGATTATTGCCCTGGGCAACAGTCCGCGAGAACGCAGAATTAGGATTGCAAGTACATGGATTTTACGGCGCAGATGGAATTCACGCTCCGCATGGCGAAACGGCCGTGACCCCAAATTTGCTTCCGTGGCTCGAGCGTCTCGGGCTGGACGCATTATCCGATAAATACCCCTCCCAACTTTCTGGTGGACAACGTCAACGTACCGCAATAGCCCGAACATTAGCCCTTAACCCAGACCTGCTCCTGATGGATGAACCCTTTTCTTCTTTAGACGCCGTTACCCGCGCCGATTTGCAAAAGCTAACCCTCGAGCTTTGTGCCGAACAAAATTTAACCCTTGTCATGGTCACACATGCCATCGAAGAAGCCGCGATTATGGGGCAAAAAATCCTCCTTCTTGGTAATCCCCCAATTATAAAACCACTAATTATTGATAACCCAAAAGCTGGAAAAAAAGACTATCGCGATAGCCAAGAATATAATCAGCTTTGCCACGATCTACGTCAACGGATGGAGGTCGTATGAAAAAGCGTGACGTTATCCTCGCTGCCTTTGGGATTTTTCTTTTTTGGCAAATTTCTGCGCTGATCGTTAATCGTAATATTCTCCCCTCGCCTTTAGTTGTAGTTCCTATTTTTTTTCGAGAATTGTTAAACGGCAATATGCTGTCACATGCTCTTGCCAGCTTATGGCGTGTAGTAGCGAGCATGTTTCTTTCTGTTGCACTTGCCGCTCCTACGGGGCTTGCGCTTGGTCAATCAAAAAGATTTAATCGATTCTTTTCCCCCGTCATCTATTTGCTTTATCCTATCCCGAAAGTGGTGCTTATCCCGATAATCTTGCTTTTCTTCGGGATTGGCGATCTGCCGAAAATCATCATCATCTTTATGATCCTCTTCTTCCAGATTTTGGTACTGGTCAGAGATCAAGCTGCTGCTCTTCCAACAGAGTTAATTCAATCTGTGCGGAGTTTGGGAGCAGGAAGGCGCGCCTTATTTCGTTTCGTCTATCTTCCAGCCAGCCTGCCTGCAATCCTGACAGCCCTGCGCCAATCAGTCGGGACAGCGGTTGCCGTGCTCTATATCACCGAGACATTCGCCACACAACGCGGCTTGGGCTATTACATCTTCCTTAATGCCAGCACACTCTTTGATTACCCGACCATGTATGCGGGCGTCCTCGCTATGAGTCTTCTCGGACTGGGACTATACTTTAGCGTAGATTGGCTGGAGCATCGCCTGTGTAAATGGCAGTTTGTGGATTAAAAGAAAAGCGGGGTTTTAGAATAGTTTTGCGATAGAAATTCCCACTAAAAACAAGACGCTATATAGCAACGCGATTTTTCCCGTCCCCGCCAATGCCTGATTTAACGGACGACCAAGCTCGCTAAAAACGACCAGAGCAACTTTCCACGCGAAAGGAATTGAGAGCCAAACCACCAACGTCCAAACGGGGATGATATTTGCCCACATTAGAACAGGGAGAATAAGATAAGAAATTACCAAAAGAACTAGGTATTCTTTGCGTGTAACTATAACGCCAAATCGTACAGCTGTAGTAATCTTTCCTGCTAACTTATCCATATCAATATCGCGCAGATTATTCACAACGAGAATATTGACAATTAGCAAACCAATCGGCACTGACATCCACCATGCGGCGGGAGAAGTTCTCAATGCCTGAACGTAATATGTCCCGACCACCGCTGCGACCCCGAAATAGAGAAAAACAAAAATATCAGCCAAACCTCCCTTATCGCTGATGGGGCCTGTATACGCAATCGCGGCAAGAATAGCCGTTAGCCCGATGAGCAAAATTGCCCATCCTGCAACAGTGATCAGATAAATGCCAATTAGCGCGGAGAGAAAAAAGGTCAGCCACATACCCGCTTGAACTTCTTTTGGCGTCAATAATCCTGCCTGTGTGACGCGGAGAGGACCCAAGCGCTCTTTACTCTCTGCCCCACGCAGATAGTCAAAAACATCGTTGGCAAGATTACTGCCAATTTGGAGAAGAAGTGCGCCAATCAGCGTAGCTAAGGCGGGGAGAAGGTGAAAATAGCCATCGTAAAACGCGAGGGCAGACCCAGCGATCACACCCGCGCCCGCAGCAGGAAGGGTTTTGGGGCGAATGGCGAGAGTCCAGATTTGAAATTTTGTGAGATCTATTGTGTTTTCAGGTTGCATGGGGCAAAAAACACCACAAAGGCACAAAGAGCACAAAGAAAAACTTAGTGAACTTTATGCCTTTGTGGTGAGACTAATAATTTGATCGAAGCTCTATTAATACACTTTCTAATTCTTCAGGCAATGCCGCTTCAAAGGTACGTGGTTTGTCTTCATTCGGCAATTTGATTGTCAAACGTGCCGCATGGAGAAATTGACGAGGCATTTCTATCTTTTGTCTTCTGTGTCCATAATCGGGGTCACCAACAACGGGTGTACCGATAAATTTGCAGTGCAGGCGAATTTGATGCGTACGACCAGTCATTATCGCGACTTCCAGCAAGGTCTGTTCGCTGAAATTTTCCAGGGTTTTATATTCACTGATGGCATTTTTGCCTTTCCCCTTTTTTACGACCGCCATCTTTTTACGCTGCGCAGGGTCGCGACCAATCGGGGCTTCGATGCGTCCGGTGGGGGTGGGGGGCGTACCATCTACTAAGGCGATATATTTCTTTTTGACCGTGCGCGCCATAAATTGCTCTTGCAAAGACTGCATGGCAGTATCGTTTTTTGCCATGATGATGACGCCCGAAGTATCTTTGTCGAGTCTGTGCACTACGCCCGGTCGAATTTCTCCGCCGATGCCTTCCATCTCGGGGGCGTGGGCGAGTGCGGCGTGAACCAACGTTCCTGATACGTGCCCTGCTGAGGGGTGTACCACCATCCCGGCGGGTTTGTTGATGACGAGGACATCATCGTTCTCGAAAATAATATTTAGAGGAATATTTTCAGGAACTAGATCTGTCTTTTTTGCGGGTGGGATTCTCACTATCACCGTTGTGTCTTGCGTTAGCTTTATGCCGTTCTTTTTGGCGATTTTGCCATTTACTGTGACCAATTCTTTTTCGATCAGCCCTTGTAAACGAGTACGCGTAAACTCAGGTAATTCTTCGACGAGAAAATGATCGAGACGAGATTCTTGGGGAGAGGCAAAATGTAGCTCTACTATTCTATCTTCCATTAAATGGAATCCTCTGCACTCAGGTGCGGTTCCGTTTCCAATCCATTTTGCGAATCGCTCTCAGCCCTGGCTTGCTTTTCGCGTTTCTCCATTATCCAGACTCCGATCAGCATGATCGCCGTGCCGACGGTGATGCTCGCATCTGCCACATTGAAGACGGCGAAATTACCGACGGAAATCCAATCGGTGACGGTACCATCAAAAAGCAGGCGATCTGTGAGATTGCCTGCTGCGCCAGCTAATTGCATGGCCAATGCGAGGCGCAGGAACCAGTCGTTAGGTTCGATTTGGTGATAAAACCAGATGATGGCAATGATGACGACAAAGGCGAGGACGGTGAAAACGAGCGCGCCATTTTGAAACATGCCAAAAGCTGCGCCTCGATTATGCCAGTGGACGGCGCGGGCATAGGGGGCGAGGTTTTGCCAACCTTCGGGAAGCCATGTGCCGCCAGTGGGGATATTGGCACGGACGAGATTTTTTGTCCCTTGGTCGAGGGCAACGAGGACGCTCGCGATGGTGAAGAGGAAGAGATAGTTTTTTATTGCTTTCAAAATGATGGTGCTCCTGATAAATGATATATAGAATGATGCGTAAAACGTGAATTGTGATGCGTGAATTTTAAATCACGTTTCACGATTCACGTTTTATTCTTCTCTATTTTACCCTAAAGCCGAGAAAAGCATCTTTGCGCCGCCAACTAAAAGGATGCCTGCCAGAATTTTTCTAATAAGAAGATTTGGTAATCGTCTGCTGCCGTATTCTGCGCCAATCCAGCCGCCGAAGATGACGGCGATGCCCCAGTAGAGGATTTGTGGTGGGAGGCTGAATGCGTTGCTCCAGTAGCCTGCAAGTCCAGAAATTGAGTTGACCAAAACGAAGACGGTAGAAACCCCAGCAGTTTCTTTAGGGCTTGCCCAGCCCATAAGCAAGATAAGTGGAGCGAGAAAAATCGCGCCACCAACGCCTGTGACTCCAGAGAAAAACCCGATGATCGCGCCGCTGAGAAGGGCTGCCCAAAATGGCGGCGGGGAAATGTTTTTTTCTTCAGCTGTGCGAGCGGTGATGAAGAGTCGTGTTGCGGCGTAAAGGAGCAAAATGCCGACAATCCCCTTATAGATTTCTCCGTTGAGATTTAGGCGCCCGCCGAGAAAGGCGAAGGGGATCGAGGTGATGGCGAAGGGCAAGAATAACTTCCACGAGAAGTATCCAGCACGAGAGTATTTGTAGGTCCCGATGGCGGTGACGAGGATATTTAGTGTGAGGGCTATCGGTCTCATTATGGTGGGATTGGTGTCGAAGAGTCCCATCAGGGCGAGGTAGCCTGAGCCGCCGCCGAGTCCGACGGAGGCGTAGAGGGTGGCGATGAGGAGGATAAGGAAAGTTAGCATGGGGGGAATTAGAAAGTTGGTGTAGGGGCGACCCGTCAGGATAATTAGGAAAACTCTATTTTATTCAAGTGCTGGAATAAAATAAAAATTTGGGTATTTATAATAGAGGGTCGCCCTTACGGGATATAGATCCTCGGGACCCGTGTATTAATATTGGTCAAAACCTCATAGGGAATCGTGCCTGCCCAGCGGGCGAGGTCTTCGGCGGTGATATGTTGGTTACCTTGTTTGCCGAGCAGCATCGCTTCATCGCCGTTGTAACCGGAACCATCTGCGCCGAGGTTGACGACCATTTGATCCATACAGATTCTGCCAACTTGGGGATGCTTGATGCCGCGAATGATGACTTCGGCTTTGCCAGACATGGCACGGAAGTAGCCATCGCCATAGCCAACGGGGACGGTGACAACGCGCGTTTCTGTATCCGATTGCCAGGTTGAGCCATAAGAGACGGGGTGTCCGGGTTGGGTGACTTTAAAATAGACGACTTTAGATGACCATGTTAAGGCTGGGGTGACGGGGACGGTCTTGGCCGCTTCATCAGAGGGATAAACGCCGTAGAGCAGGATGCCCGGACGCACCATATCAAAATTTGCTTCAGGGAGTTGGAGGATCGCGCCGGAATTGGCAATATGTCTGAGGGGCGGGGTGGGGAGATAATGTTTGGGGTAGAAATCGAGGACTTCGTTAAAACGAGCAAGTTGAATTCGCGCGTGACTCAGGTCATCTGCATCTGCGTTGGCAAAGTGAGAATATATGCCTTCTGTCACGATGTGTTTGCATCCCAGCGCAGCTTCCTGCAAAGTATGGGCGTTGTAATAATGAACGCCGATACGCTCCATGCCCGTGTCGATTTTGAGATGGACAATGGCTTTTTTGCGGAGGCTCTCGGCCGTGCGGTCGATTTGCTTGAGGCGTTCGGCGGAGGATGCGGTGAGGGTGAGATCGTGCTGAATGAAATCGGGGATTTGCTCTTCCCAGATGCCGCCGAGGACGAGGATGGGGGTGCGGATGCCCATCTCGCGGAGGAGGATGCCTTCTTCGAGGACGGCGACGCCGATATAGTCGGCGTATGGGGCGAGGTGACGGGCAACCGCATCGAGGCCATGGCCGTAAGCATTGGCTTTAAGAATGACCATCACTTTGGCGGGGAAGGTTTTTTCTCGGATGGCTTTCAGGTTCTGAGAAAGGTGGTCGAGGTTGACTTCGACGCGGGTGGGGCGAATAGTGGCTTGGTTGAGTTGCATGAGGGGATTATAAGGGATTTTGTATTTATAAATGGTAAAATTGCGATATTGGGAAAGCTTATTGGGCAATAATATCTTGGAGAAACAATGAAACCGAATTCGGAAACCATCTATCATTTCTTAGCAAAAAATAGTCGAAACAACCCTAGTGCATAATCAAGGTGATAATTTGGAAATGTGGTAAAAATGCTCAATGAGAGCAAAACGATATGTACGGGAGTTTAGAGAAGAAGAAAAAAGGGCAATAGAAGCCGGATTGCGTTCGCAAGACAGTTTTGTCTTGCGCCGAAGCCAGATGCTTCACTTCAGCTCAGAAGGCTTATCTCTAGATGAGATAGCGGCAAAAGTTGGCTACGATCACGAAAGCGTTCGTTTGGTACTCAAAAAATTCGATGCTGAGGGTATCCAGGTTTTAGAAAAGGGCAAAAAAGGTCCTAAAGTTACAGAGAAAGCAATCTCTCCAGACAATGCTGAGAAATTGAAAGAAGTGCTACGGCGTAGTCCACGAGAGTTCAAGAAAGATAGTAGCTTATGGACATTAGAATTATTGGCAGAAGTTAGTTACGAAGAAGGTCTTAGCACAAGAAAGGTGAGCTATGAGACCAATCCGAACTACGCTAAAAGAATTAGGCGTGAATTGGAAACGAGCTAAACGTTGGATTATCAGTCGGATCCACAATATGCTCGTAAAAAAAACGCCAAGAACGCCTAATTGAAGAAGCAAAGATACAAGAAGGCTGGGCTGTTGGTTTCCAAGACGAAGTTTGGTGGAGCCGCCTTACTCACCCAAACTTACATAGTTGGGTAGAGAAAGACCCTTTGAGACTAGTTGAAAAAGAACAGAAAAAAGATGACCCTGAGCCTAAAGCCTTTGCTTGCTATGGTATTGACTTACGCTATCAAGGAACTGAAGAAGTTTGGATACGTTTCGTAGAAGGCAATCCCAAAAGCGGTCCTACTATAGATTTTATGAAATGGACGCTAAAGAAAACGGCTGAACAGGGAATTCAAGTGCTACTCATGTTCTGGACCATGCTTCTTGGCATAAAAGTAAAAGGGTTCAATCATGGATTCGTCAGCACAATCAAGAAGTTAAACAAACAAGAAAGGGCACGAGACTTTTAGCCGTCCTTCTACCAAAGAAAAGTCCATGGCTTAATCCGATTGAACCTCGTTGGGTACACGCTAAGAGAAAAGTAGTGGAACCAGAGAAGAAGCTCTCTGCTCGAGAGCTTTCACGAAGAGTTTGCGCTGTTTTCGATCAGCCAGTACTACCTTGGATAACTAATTCCAAAAATACTATTTGATTATGCACTAGTGAGCAATTTGAAGTATTTAAAAAGATTCTTGAAAACGGGCTATTGTTTAGCAAAGTAAATTTTGCTATCGAAGATATATCAATTAAAAACGATGCGGTTTGCTTCACCGATGTTCCTCTCAATATGATGGATGGGCATGTGAAAAATTATGGAAAATTTGCTATTGGTTTCAAAAAAGAGTTTGTAAAAAATAGTGGGGGAAACCCAGTCTTGTATTTTGTAGATCATACAACGATTAATGGCTTGCGAGGCATTATAAGCTCGAATTTAAAAACGATACTGAAATTTACGGTTAGTAACTATAAAATTCTAAAAGAAGATGGTAGCGAATATAATAGCAACGAATTAAAAGATAATCTTATGCAATTTTTATCCCATTGCAAAGAAATTGGGGATTTAGGGCCACCAAGTGATGGCTCAGAAAGGGTTGATGCTTATTTCGTTGAAAGGGAGTGGCGAATAGTAAGATACAATCGCCATAAAGACTTAGAAATGCTAACGACGATTGACGAACAGCATTATTTAAAAACTACAGTGGACGACATTAGGACTATTATTGTCCCAAATAAAGATATAGCAAGAATGGTTATTGAATACCTACAGGAAAGCGGGACTAAGAACATACCTATTATTATTGAGTATGATGAGCTTAAATATTTGTAAAAATGAAAATAGAATCCTTTGATCATATCCATATCTATAGTAAAGAACCCGAGAAAGTAGCTAAATTCTATATGCAATTTTTCGATGGCGAAGAGTTATATAGAAAAGAAAAGGATGGGAGATTAAGAGTGTTTTTATCGCTGGGTGGTCAAGTGCTTGTGATCGGGCCGCTTCCATCTGACAGAGATATTTCAGGTTCTGTTAATTTGGATGAGAATTCGCATCAGCATAAGCTCGGGTTGGATCATTTTGGGATTCGCGTCAAGGATTTGACTTCTGCCGTTGAAGAGCTAAAAGAGCAAGGTGTGCAGATTTTGGCAGAGCCAGTCAAGGGTTCGTCTGGGATCAGTTACGCATTCATCGCTGCTCCGGATGGTGTAATCATTGAGCTAACTCAATATGGGGTATTACCAAAAATCTTTTTGAAGCATAAGAAGATTTTATAAAGAACTTCTCTTTAAAAAACAGAATAAAAGCTGATTGTAATTGCAGTTTATTTATGCTATAGTGATTTCTATGAAAAATAATAGTTTTAATTTACTGGTAGTTTTATTCTTAGCTTTATTCATAAGTAGTTGCAATTTAGGAACGCATACCCCCACGGCTCCGCCTATAGTTGAACCGCCAGCGCCAATCCCACCTCCTACAATTGCGCCACCCCCGCCCCCGACAACCAATCCCTTCCCTGACCCGACTCTGAAAATCGTTGGTGATGAAGAAATCGTTTTTGATTGGGGGAATGATCGTTGTGCAGACCATAATATCCCGGATCTGGCCTTTCGCGCCTTTCGAGGTGCCGACGGACAGGTGCAGGCTATCCTCAGCCACGGCAGCAGCTATCGCATGCTTGGCCCAGACCTGAATAACCTGAAAATTGACTGCGATTCGGTCATGAAATCAGCGTATGATGCTGACCCTGCCAAATATACTGACGCAGAATGGATAGCAGCTCCTTATACGGAAGATGGAGAAACCGTCTACGCATTAGTTCACAATGAGTATCAAGGGCATTCACATCCCGGCCAGTGTCCGCAAAATGATTACTTCCCATGCTGGGATAATTCGATTACGCTCGCAATTTCAACTGATGGTGGCAAAAGCTATGATGAGGCGCTTTCTCCTCCATCTCATCTGGTTGCCAGATTTCCATATCCGTATAAGGCTGGGGCAGGGCCAGAAGGCTTCCGTGCTCCAAGCAATATCATCAAAGGGCAGGATGATTATTATTACAGCTTTTTCAATGTCAGTGAATACGGGACGCAGAAACAATGGGTTTGTTTAATGAGAACGGATGACTTAGGCGCGCCTGACTCATGGCGATTCTGGGACGGGACGAACTTTGATGGTCAGTTTGCTGACCCCTACACGGACGATATTATCGACCCCGAGGCGCATATTTGTCCTCATATTGACCAGGTCGGGAATACCAGTGAAACCTTGAGCGAGAGCATTACTTATAATACATACCTGAATCGATATGTATTGATTGGAATCAGCGCAGATTGGCTGGATGACCGTGAAGTTTGGGGATTCTATTATTCATTTTCTGATAATCTTGTAAATTGGACGCACAGAAAACTCTTGCTTGAAGTTGAGTTGCCCTGGACAGTTGAATCTTCAGGATCGGATATTTCGCATCTTTATCCCAGCTTACTTGATCCTGATAGCAGTTCGCGAAATTTTGAAACAACAGATAAGACAGCGTACGTCTATTTCACGCGCAATAATTTTGGTCATGGAAGCTTGGACAGGGATCTGATTCGAGTGCCCGTAGAATTCTTCCCATCTGAATAATAACGATGTTTTTTGAAAAAGAAGAAGTGTTTTTTCAACGCAAAGACATTGGGCGGCAAAATGGTTGATGTGATTGTGGTAGCGGGATTTGGGCAGGGGTAACCAATAACTTGTAGTGGCTATTCTGGAGATTAAGCCCGCTAAATTTTAGGATGCTTTCTGCGCTGCCTTCGGCGACAACCATAATGACAAAAAACCCCACTCACTTTTGAGTGGATTTCTTTATATATTCGTGTAATTCGCTTCATTTGCGAAATTCGTGTTAAAAATAACTACGGTGCATTACCTAACAGATTCCTTGCAATTTCTTCTGCCAAGGCAGGGTTGTTTTCTTCCAGTAAGACTGTCAATGCTAGCGGTGTCCCGCGCCAATCGGATGGCGTGCCAGCGAGGAGCCAAGTCAGGTTTTTCTCACTCTCTTGGATGGAGAGTATCTGCCAATAGGCTTCTTCTCCTGAAAAAGCGGTCACGAGTTGCGCAGCTTCTTCGGGCGCAAAAAGCGTTGCCTCTTCGCCGAGTGCGGGCAAAATAACCCATCCGCTTTGGGGCGTATCAATGGCTAGGGCCAGTCGCGGCGCGGGGGCAATCCCTTTGTTGCTTAGGGCAGCGGCGACCATCGCCATTTCAAGTGGGCTGGAATCTGTTGTAGGTAAACGGATTTCAAAATTCAGTGGCTCGCTGATCAAAGCATCAATCTCTGGGGGGAGGGCATATTTCCCTAGCGTGGCGCGATTGAGCAAGGGTGCATCTTCATCTGTGAGTAGGGATTCGCCGATCTCGTCGAGCAGATTCGCGTCAAATGTGGGATGTGATGACATCACCAGAATCTCACCACTTGCAGCATTGACGAGGACGACCGCACCCTGATGCTTGCTGAGGCTTCCATCAGCTTTTTTCTGAAGACCAAGATCGAGGCTTAAACGCAGATCTAAGCCTTCTGGGGGATGCCCGTAGAGAAGATGATTCCACCAAACTTGGGAAGCAGGGTTGCCTTTCAAACCGCGCAAGTAGTCATCCAACTCGGCTTCGATGCCCGCTTGCCCATAAAGCGTATGCGTGTAACCAGTAATAGGCGCGAGGGCAGGATATTGATATTCGCGCAGAAGATCTCCTGATTTTCCGCTTGTAAAATTGATAGGGGTGTTATTTCTGTCTAAAATTGCGCCGCGTGGGACGTATAGGTCTGCTTGAGAACGCCGAGGATTATCGGAGCGAGTTAGCAAATCGGGGCCACGAACGATTGCCCACCAGCCGTTGATCAGGGCGGAGGAGATTATTCCCAAGGTGAGGAGAGCACTCAAAATGTGATAAGGCTGAGGATGGGGCAGAGGGGCAGCTTCTTCGCTTTGGTTGCTGATTTTCAGGAGCAAAAGTAGCGCAATATACGAAGTTAGGAGTGATGAACCACCGTAAGAGATGAAGGGCAGAGTCACGCCTGTGAGGGGGAGTAGACGCAAATTCCCGCCAATGATGAGCAGACTCTGAATGCCGAGATAGGCAGTCAACCCTGCAGCGAGGAGACGCAAGAATCGGCTGGGCGCACGCAGGGCAACGACCATGCCTCGGGACAGAAAAATGCCAATAAGCGTGAGCAAGCCTAAAGTCCCCGTGAGTCCCGTTTCTTCCGCTAAAGAGGTAAAAATGAAGTCGGAGTGGGCAATCGGCACAAAAGCGGGCGACCCTATACCGATCCCACGTCCCCACAGGCCACCGTTTGCGATTGCCATTAAAGATTGAATAATTTGATAGCCGCGCCCGCTTGGATCATCCCAGGGAGAAATCCAAATCGAGAGACGAGTGTGGATAATGTCTACAAAATAATAGCCGAGAAAACCAACGAGGAGGAGTAGGGCGGCGTTGATGAGCAGGACGCGTTTGCGGTTGGTGGCGAGGTAGAGGATACTGGCGTAAAGCATGATGAAGATGGATGCTGCGCCGAGATCGCGCTGGACGAGGAGCAGGAGTAAAGCGACGCCAGCGAGAAAGAGAGTGGGAAAAATAAGTGGGAATACTTGTCCGCGACGAGGGGTTTTATCGGCAAGATAGGCGGCGAGATAAATGACGAGGAGCAGCTTGAGTGGTTCGGAGGGTTGAAGATAAATGCCGCCAAACCCCAGCCAGAGTCGAGGCCCTATGCCAAGCGGATTTGCGCCAAAAATAAGGGTTAGTGCGGTGAGGAATAGCCCAGTGGTGAGCAGAATATATTTATAGCGGCGCAAGGTAGGGAGTAGATCGCGCCAACGTAATCCGATCAGCAAAACGACGATACTGACCGTGAGCCAGATAGTTTGGCGCAATCCAAAGGTGGAGGTCAACCGCCAAATGCTGAGAAGACCCCATCCGCTGAGGAGGGATGCGAGGGGGAAAAGATAAGGATCTCTATCGGGGAGATATTTCTTAAGGAAGTTTTGTGCGAGGGTTGCTAGCCCTAACCATGTGAAAAATCCCAGCCAGTGAATGAAGATATAGTCCACGTCCCAACTGCGGGCGCGCAGAGCAGGGGAGAGGGTTAATATGAGGCTATAGAGGGTGAGGAAGAGGGCGGAAAGCCAATGGAGGGTGTTGAATTTAGAATGCAAGGTTTTGTTTCTACTATATTGTTTTTTATCCATCATTCATCGTTCTTAATTTATAAGTACTTCCTTACCAACAAATTCAACCGCTCCCGTGTCTCGGAGGGAATCACGCGTGGCTGGGTGATGAGTGCATCGGCAAGCGCATTTTCGCAAGTACAGTTTCGTTTGGAGCTCATTTCGCGTGCCAAATTGCGAATTGCATCTTGCGCAACCTCGGTATTTTTCATCAATGTTTTGATAACCATTTCAACGGTAACAGGTTCTTCGGTGAGATGCCAAACATCGTAATCGGTGACATGCGCCATCACGCCGTAGCAGATTTCCGCTTCACGGGCAAGAAAGGCTTCAGGAGAAGCAGTCATCCCGATGATGGACATCCCCCACGCTCGGAAAGTATTGGATTCGGCGCGAGTCGAAAAGCGCGGTCCCTCGATGGTGATGAAAGACCCGCCCGTGTGGACAGTTGCTCCCGTTTCTTGAACAGAGTCCAGAATTTGATCGGAGAGATCAGGGCAAAATGGATCCGCTACACTGACATGAGAGACCAATCCCTTCTCAAAGAAAGTCCGTTTACGGTCTTTGGTCATGTCGAAAATCTGGTCGGGGATAACGATCTCACCGGGGGCATAATCTTCGCGCAAAGAGCCACATGCGCTCACGCTGACAATCTTCTCTACGCCGAGAGATTTAAGGGCATAGATGTTTGCTCGATAATTTATCTCGCTGGGGTTGAGATGATGTCCAATTCCGTGCCGTGCTAAAAACGCGACGCGCTGACCTTCCAGAGTACCTATGATTATGGGCGCGCTCGGTTCTCCAAAAGGCGTTGAGATGGTGCGCTCTTCGGTATCTTCAAGTCCCTGCATAGCGTAAAGCCCGGAACCGCCAATGATAGCAAGTGAAATATTTCTAGTCACCTGACAGTTTATCGTCAGCGATAGGAACAAAGCGAAACAGGAGCAAAGAGCTCATTGGTTATTCTCCTTTCAATAAAGCGTAAGCCGATTTGAAAGATGCTCAAATCTCTGCGGTC